>ERZ824600.143-NODE-143-length-104018-cov-5.755740_pt1 | contig 104018 bp, 93 predicted proteins | sample MGYA00519933_ERZ824600 | MGnify/ENA primary metagenome ERZ824600 (study PRJEB31778, sample SAMEA3449178) | human gut metagenome | biome: human gut; feature: human-associated habitat; material: faeces | place: United Kingdom | collected 2010/2012 ...
CCAATTCGGTTCTTTTTCTCTTTAGAACACCAATTTATATTCGTTTTTTGCTTAATCATATTAACGAACGTGGTTCTTTTAAATTATAAAAATAAATTGTTCAATTCAATCTATAATCCCTTTAAGACTATGGTTTACGTTCGTTTTTTACTTATTTTTATCAACTAAAGTGATTTTTTTTAATTATAAGAATAAATTATCTAATTGGTTCTGTTATCCATTTTAGACCATGGTGTATGTTCGTTTTTACTTATTTATATCAACGAAAGTGGTTTTGCAAATTTTTAAAAAGAAATTATGTAACTGGGTTTATTTTCTCTTTTAAACTCTAATTTACGTTCATATTTGCTTGATTTTTTTACCGAAAATGTTTTAGATTCTTTCGGCAAATACTTTAATTTCAATTTAAAACCTAAACAATAATGCCATAACAACTTTGCTATGACATTATTTCTTTTAAGTTTTTAAGCACCTTTGCTTCAATTCTACTAATCTGCACTTGACTAACCCCAAGCATTCGGGCAATTTCGGTTTGAGTCATTCCCCTAAAATATCTAAGCAAAATAATTTTCTTTGATTTTGGTTCCAACTTTTCTATATATTCCTTTAGCATTATTTTTTCAATATTTCCGTCTTCGTTATCTATATGCTTTAATTTGTCTATTAAATTCGGACTACTCTCGCTTTTATCCGCCGTTTTGTCGTACAAATACACCATACAAAATGCCGAATCTAGTGCCATAACAACATCCTGTTCATCAACTTCAAATGTTTTTGCAAGATCTGCAATAGTTGGCGACTCCAAATCTTTTTTCTTACACTCATCTAAATACTTATTAATTTTTTGAGATAATTGCTTTATTGATCTTGAAATTTTAATACTTCCATCATCTCTTAAAAAACGTTTAATTTCACCCGCAATCATCGGAACAGCGTAGGTTGAAAACTTTACCCCAAACTTACACGAAAAATTGTTAATTGCTTTTACAAAACCAAGAGAGCCCAGTTGATAAAGATCATCGTACTCTACCCCACGACCGACAAATCTTCTAACAATGCTTTTTATTAACGGATAGTTTGAGTTTATTAGTTTTTCCTTCGCTTCTTGATCCCCTTCTTGCGCTAAATTAATAAGTTTTTCAGTTTCTTCTACCGAAAGCAACTGAAATTCACTCATAGACTACACTCCGCCGACTTAATTTCTTTTACCATAGTTACGCAAGTCCCGTGCGGTTCTTCGCTCGTTACTTCTACACTATCCATAAATGTTTCCATAACCGTAAAGCCCATACCCGAACGCTCTTCTTCGGGACGAGTTGTAAAAAATGGTTGCATAGCCTTTTTTATGTCTTTTATTCCAACACCTTGGTCAATTACCTTTAAAATTAAGGTATTCCCTACAAGCGTCATATCTATGGTTATATCCCCATTTCCCTTATTGTATCCATGCACAATACAATTTGTTACCGCTTCACTAATTACCGTTTTAATATCGCTAATTTCTTCTACGCTAGGGTTCAAATCTAGTAAAAAACTTGCCACCACATTACGTGCCAACTTCTCGTTTTCTGGCTTTGCCATCATTTTAATTTGCAAATGATTGTCCGCTTTTGCAAAATCTATATTTTTTTCATTAAATTCCTTCATTTTAACTCCTTTTAACAATTATGCGACTTTCGGAATAATATTATATATTCCCGTCATTTTTAAAATTCTATCCACCGTTTTATTCGGATTTTTTATTGAAAATGAAATTAGTGCAGGTTCAAATTTTTTGTACCTACCAATTAAAACGCCTATACCCGTGCTATCCATAAATGACACATGCTCAAAATCTATTACAACTTGCGAAAATGGTTGCAGTTTAGAAAATATTGAATCAAGTTCACTTCTAACATCTACAGCCGTACAGTCGTCTAACTCGCCACAAAGACTAACAACACATGTATTACCACTACACTTATACAATATTTGCATACTCACTCCTTATATTTTATCTAAACTAATTGTAACAATTTCAGCTACAATCTCCAACGCTTAAAATGTAGAAAGAAAAGGAACTTTGTCGAAAAGTCCCTTTCCTTATTTTTTCTATTAAATTTTTTTGTTTTTTTCGTTAAATTACATTACTTCTTTAACATATTTTTTATTCTATTTTCTACATTTTCACTAGTGTAACCAAATTCTTTCATAAGTTCTTCTCCACCGCCTGTATGTCCAAAACTTTTTATCTGCAAAGCAACTCCATCTAGCCCGACATATTTATATACGCCGTCATCACTACTGGCTTCTACAAACAATCTTTTTCTTATCTCAATTGGTAACAACTTTTGCTTCATAGTTTCTGGCTGAGCGTCAAACAAACTGAAACATGGCATACTTACCACCCTTGCATTTATACCACACTTTTTAAGACTTTCTTTTGCACTTTCGGCAAGTTCCACTTCACTACCGGTAGCCATAATTATACAATCGGGCTTAATGGTTCGACCAATTTCATATGCACCACATGAAATATCCGTTCGGGTTTTTCCTCTTAAATTTTTAACCTTTTGACGAGTTAAACATATTATTGTAGGATTGGTGCTTTGTAACGCTATTTTATACGCTCCAACAGTTTCGTTGAAATCTGCTGGTCTTACAAAATTTATATTTGGCGTTGCTCTATACATTGAGTTAAATTCCACCGGCTGGTGAGTAGCACCATCTTCTCCAACTGCAATGCTATCGTGCGACAATAGGTATATCACATTAGTATTCATCAATGCGCTCATTCGAATAGCGTGACGCATATAGTCAGAAAAAACCATAAACGTTGAACAAACTACTCTAAACCCGCCATGTAAAGCTATACCATTACAAATACTAGCCATAGCGTGTTCACGAACACCAAAACAAAGATTTCTTCCATCTACATTTGTAGCACTGAAATTATCCCCGTCTATTTTGGTACCAATACTTGAAGACAAATCTGCCGAACCGCTTAGTAAATTTGGAATACTTTCAGCAAGTGAATGCAATATCTTTTTACTGCTAACTCTAGTCGCTTCATCTTCTGTAGAAACGAATTTAGTCCAATCTATATTTTGAGAATAATAGTCTTCTAGCCATTTTTTTAATTCTTCATATTCACTAGGATAATACTTTTTGTATTCTTCTATCTTCTTTTGCTCGTTTTTAATATCTTCATTTTTTTGTTTTACGATTTCATTTAAGTACGCTTTTACACTTTCTTCAACTTCAAATTCGCCATAATTTATACCTAAATTATGCTTAAATTCCAAAAGTTGTTCTGGAGAAAGTGGAGTTCCGTGTATTTTGCAACTACCCGCCATACAAGTCTTGTATCCAATTGTTGTATTGATTTTAATAATTGTAGGACGGCGTTTTTCGGTTTTTGCGAGGCTAATAGCCTTTGCAATTTCGTCAGCATCGTTGCCATTTTTTACTTCTAAACAATTCCAACCGAGCGAATGATATCTCATCATCACATCTTCTGTGAATGCAATATCTGTACCACCTTCTATAGTGATTTTATTACTATCATACAAAACTATTAATTTGTTTAATTCCAACGTTCCCGCAAGACTAGACGCTTCATTGGTAATACCTTCCATCAAACTACCATCACCAGCAAAGCAATAAGTGTAGTGGTCAATTATATTAAAATCCTTCTTATTAAATCTACTAGCCAACTTTTTTTCTGCTATTGCCATACCAACAGCCATTGGTATGCCCTGCCCCAACGGCCCACCCGTTGCATCTACACCATATTCAGGATTAACACTAGGATGACCCTTTGTAATACTACCAAGTCTACGATAGTTTTTCAAGTCATCCATAGAATAATTATACCCAAACATATGAAGAGTAGCATAAAGCAAAGCGGACGCGTGCCCAGCACACATCGTAAACCTATCCCTATTGAAATAATCTGGGGTTTCGGTACTAAACTTTAAGCCATTTTTAAATAACGAATAAAATATTGCACCCGCCCCAACGCTTACGCCAGTGTGACCAGATTTTGCATTACTAATTTCAGTTGCCGATAGATATCTTAAATTTGCTATTGCTTGTTCATCAATTTTTTTCATAACATTTCCTTTTAATAATAATATGATAGTTTAATTATAAAAATAAGCACTTGATTTTTAGTAAAATGATTATTTTTAAACTTATTTTGTATAAGACTTAACTATTCTACGCCGTAAAATTGTTTTATTCCCTTCAAAATTTCCGAAACGCATCTAAGTGGCTCTCCGTTGTCTTCTACCAATATTTCACTGGCAATCTTTAACTTTTCGTCCCGTGTATAAATATCGGTTTCGGATAAATGGTAAATTTGCTTTTTAATATCCGACAATTCATTCGTTTTAGCATAAAGAGATTGTAAAAGTTCTTTACTTTGGCGAATGTACACAATTAAACCATATTTATCTAATTTCTCCATATTTTCTTGGTTTAATACGACTCCGCTTTCTATTGCAAGTATTGACAAGTTAAATGAGCAGATATATTTTACCGTGCCACTCTGAGCCTTACGATAGTAATCCATACCAAATTCCGACACGATATCGTCTATGGTTTTAGGTTTTATATCAAATTCATACAACCCTTGTGAATCTAAAAAATACATCTCAAGTTGGTCAGATAAAAGTTTACCAACTTCCAGCGTATAGAAGTAGTCTAAACCCATTAAAATTATGTTTATATCACTATTTTCTCTTTTTTCCATAAGATAATTTTAACATATCACACACCATTCCCGCAAATAAAATCATTGATATTTTGCTAATAGGGTTTATACGATAAAAATTTCTTAATATATAAAAACAAATAAAGCAATACTACAATAATTTATCTTTTGATATTTTTGGCAAAAGAAATCACCTGAAATTAATGCTATTTTTATTTTCTTGTATTGCAACCGTTTTGATTATACCAAACCTAATTGGTTTAATAATTGAATGCGTTGCAGAAAAGAATTTTGATACTTTTAGTGGTTCAATTATCACGCTTGGCATACTTACCGTTTGCGGACTAACTTATATAGTTTACTATCTAATTAGTACCTTTAAAAAACCAAAAAAATAATAATTTTTGTAAACAAATTTCAGTTTAATTAGAACCAAAAATAAAAAACTAGAATGATTGAATTTCCCCACATTAGGGTTAAACACTCTAGTTTTTTTATTTTATAGTAAATTTTTAGATTTTACAGTTTTGTTTTAAACTTAGTTTTTAACAAACTTTTAATAAGTTGTTAAAAACCTGTTTTAAATTTTGTCACTAAATTTCTTACCAACATAATTCACAATCTACTAATCTCTATTTTTATTTTTAATTTCATCCAATAATCTTTCGGTAAACTGAGTTTCTGTCATTGATCCAAGATCTCCAACCTTTCTCTTTCTAACAGCTACGCTTCCTTCTGCAATTTCCTTTTCACCAATAATTAGTGTATATGGAACTTTCTCAAGGCCTGCCTCACGAATCTTTTTACCTATAGTTTCATTACGGTTATCCACCTCTACTCTTATACCACGCTCTACAAGTCTTTCTTTTAATTGCTCAGCATATTCACCAAACTTTTCAGCGACTGTCACAATCTTTACTTGTGTTGGAGCAAGCCAAAGTGGCAGAATTCCCTTAGTTTCCTCTAGTAAAAATGCAGTAAACCTATCTAATGAACCTAAGATTGCTCTATGAATTACAACAGGTCTTACCTTTTCACTGTTTTCATCTACATATTCAAGTTCAAACTTTTCTGGTAATTGATAATCTAGTTGAACTGTAGAAAGTGTAACGTCATGACCCAACGCACTTAACACTTGAACATCAATTTTTGGACCATAAAAGGCTGCTTCACCTTCTGCTTCATAGTACTCTGCACCACTCTCTTTTAAAATCTTCCTTAAAGCACTTTCACTCTTTTCCCAAAGTTCATCGTTTCCAAAATACTTTTCGGTATTATTTTTATCTCTTAAAGACAATCTAAACTTATATTTTTCAAAGCCAAAATCTTTATAAACGTCTAAAATTAACTTTATTACGCCTTCAATTTCTGATTCTATTTGGTCAGGTCTGCAGAAAATATGAGAGTCATTTTGAGTGAATGCTCTTGTTCTTTCAATACCGCAAAGCGAACCACTGCCTTCAAATCTAAAATCGTTAGCAATCTCAGCTATTCTTAATGGCAAATCTTTATATGAATGCATAAAGTTTTTGTATATCATCATATGGTGTGGGCAGTTCATTGGTCTAAGCACATACTCTTCCCCATCTCTATTCATAGATGGGAACATATCTTCGTGGTAATGATCCCAGTGACCCGATGTTTTATACAAATCAACGCTTGCAAGTGAAGGTGTCATTACATGCTTATAACCAAGCGACAACTCCTTATTCATTATATAATCTGTAAGCGTTCTACGCAATATAAAACCATTTGGAAGCCACATAGGAAGACCCTTTCCTACAACGTCTGAAAACATAAATATTCCAAGGTCTTTGCCAAGTTTTCTATGATCTCTTTCTTGTGCTTCTTTTACAAGTGCTAAATGTTCTTTTAGTGCATTTTTGTCTAAGAAACCATAAACATACACTCTTTGAAGCATCTTGTTTTTCTCATTACCTCTCCAGTATGCACCACTAACTCTATTAATTTTAAACGCAAAGCCACGTAAAAATTTAGTATTATCTACATGTGGTCCACGACACAAATCAACAAAGTCATCACCTAAATAGTAAATAGAAATTACTTCATTTTCCGGAAGTTCGTTAATTATTTCAGTTTTATATGGATTAGACTTAAACATTTCTAAAGCTTGTGCTTTTGAAATTTCTTCCCTTTTAAATATTTCATCTCTTTTTATTATTTCGGACATTTTATTTTCAATTTTTTCAAAATCTTCAGGGGTAATTGAATAATCTAAGTCTATATCATAATAAAAACCATTGTCTATTGCTGGACCAATAGTTAATTTTGTTGTTGGATACAACTCCATTAATGCTTTTGCAAGAACATGTGCCATACCATGACGATACATATGTTCTTTTTCTTTTAATTCATCTCTTTCTTCGTTCATTTTTATTTCTCCTTTTTTAATATAAAAAAACCGCCCTAAGCAAAATTGCTTAAGGACGGAGATTTCTTCAATTTCCGCGGTTCCACCTTAATTGTCAGTAAGACCACTCATTTTTGTTGTGTAGGTCACAACTAACCCATAAATTCGCCGAAGTGGTTTCATATTGCTAGTTTACTAGGGGCTTACACCTGCTCCCCATTCTCTAAAAGTAAATTGTAGCAAACTACTTGAATCGACTCAAACTTTATGTATAACACTTTTATTATAGTCCCTAACATAATTTTTGTCAAGAATTTAAAATAAAATACACAATTTTTTAGTTTTTCTTTCTTCGTTTCTTTTTATCGTTTATTTCGTCAGGATTTAGCAATGTAATTTGACCAGACTGAGTTTCGTAAATTTCAAAATCACTATAAGTTGAATTTTTGTTAATATCTACATCTCCTGCTTCTGTGTCGCTTTCTTCATAAGAACCCGCAATATTTTCCAAATTATCCTCAGTTTGTTCTGGTTTTAACTTCTTTTCTAGTCGCCTCTGAATAAGATTAATAACAATTATTGCAACAATAGATAATAAGACCAACCCTAAGACTAAATATAGCACCCAATTAGGTATTGGATCGTTTACATTTATTTTATTTGTTTCAACCCAAATATTTCCGTCGTTTCCAAATTTTATTTTTATACTTCCACTTATATCAGTACGAAACAAATTTTCACTTGCAACATAATTTCGTAGTCTATCAATTGTTCCACTATCTGGATGACCGTAATCATTATCTATACCAACACTTATAACTGCAGAGTGCGGTCTTACTAAATCTAGAAATTCAGCCGTTGAACTATATTTACTACCATGATGCGCAACCTTTAAACAATCTATATCTTGCAACCGTTCTCGTAAAAGTTCATTCTCAGCACACATATTTAAAATCTCTTTTTCGGTAGTTTCTGTTGCATCTGCTGTAAATAAAAATCTTCTTCTACCAGCGTTATTGCCGATAGTGTATAGAACAACGGCTGAACAGGTATTCATTCTATCTGAATCGGTACTATAAGCCGATTTATAGCCCCTTGTACGCAAACTTGAATCACTTAAATACTCTTCTTCTAGTGCAACTGGAGAGATTATTTCAAACCCAACATACACATTTTCATCAACATCTTCAAGCTCCGGAAATAATGTGCGATTGGATATAACTTCAATTTCTGAAAGTTCGTTATCATAAGTTTCTTTATATGCAAGATTAATAAATGCAGAATAACTTTCGTCACTATCAATAATAATATCTTTGTCGTAATTGTACACGCTTTCTAGTTCATCTGGCGTTTCAAGTAAACCACCACGACTCAATACATAGGGACGCAAAATTCTTTTTACTTCAAAATTAGAAAGCACTGCTGAAAGTCCGCCAACATGGTCAGCATCTGAATGCGTTGCAATCATCAAATCAATTTTTGAATATCCTAAATTTTGTATATATTTTACAACTTGCGAACTATATACACTACTACCACCATCTATTATGCAAGTTCTACTGTTTGGCAATTCTATAAATATACAATCACCTTGACCTACATCTATAAAATGAACAGTAGAAAGAAAATTTATATTATCGGCTTCACTTTTTGCGTATGTTTTAACTACACCTATCCCGCTATACGGAAAGAATGCAATTAACAACATAATAAAGACAAGTAATATTGTTAAATATGTTCTACTTCCTTTTGAACCCATACAACGTCCTTCTTTTTAGGTTTTGCGTTTAGTATTTTAATTATTTCGTCTTTATGTTCATTCACAACTCTTTCGCCTTCACGAATCATATCAATTGCGTTTTCTAACTTGCTAGACTTAAAACTTTTAAGTTCGGGAGCCAAAACAAAATCGGCTAAATCTAAATAACTCGTTGCATTGCTTTTTAGCATAATACCAATAGTGGAATTAATTAAGTCACCAAAACCATTAATTTCCCTACCGTCACCACGAGTCATATTAACATCAACCGCAATAACGTAATCTGCCCCAAGTTCTCTACACACATTTACTGGTACCGAATTTACTAATCCGCCATCACACAACAATTTATCGTCCCATTTTACTGGTTTGAATGCTCCAGGAACTGCACAACTACAAGCAACCGCCTTCGCAACACTACCACTCTCTATTCGTACTTCTTTACCCGTTTTTAAATTGGTTGCAACTGCTACAAATCTTTTCTTTAAATCTGAGAACACTTTTTGCCCGCCCATTAATTTTTCAATAGTTTCAATCATTGTATCGGTAGTAGACGGCAATATAAACCAATTACTTTTTCTTATATCCTTGGTTTTTAGTGTTGCTAGTGCATCTATCATTTGCTGGCTAGTCCATCCATAAGAATATAACGCCCCCACAAAACTTCCAGCACTTGTACCAACAACTATATCGAAGTCTACCCCCATTTCTTCAAACGCTTTAATTACACCAATATGCCCAATTCCCCTTGCGGCACCACCGCTAAGTGCTAAACCAATTTTTACATTTTTGCGTCTTTTAAAATGTCTTTCAATCTTCAACTTTTTGACTTTTTTGTCACCTTTTTTAAAAAAACTCCAAAAACCCATTATTATTCACCCTATCTTGATATTTTTAATGCAATTTCTTCTAAAATGTTTTTACAAATTTTGTCTACCCTACTATTTTCGGTATAGTCTGCAGGCGCAATATGAGTGGCACGACCATTTTCTAATGTATGCTCAGCATTTGCCCTATTTTTATCGGTATAAACGCAAATTGCATTTCCACCATTCATACTTACAACCTTCATACAAGGAACATCGGTAAATCCATCTCCAAAATATACCATATTTGCATACGGAATTAGTGAAGACTTGTCCATAAACTTTTCATTTACTTGAATTGAATCGTATAAGTTATCCAACAAGCCCTTTCTTATTCGATTTACGAATTGAGTCTTTACGGTATAATTCACATTGTTTGCTATCCAAATAGGCTCACTGTCTTTATTATACACATATTCACTAGCAAAAATTCTATCAAAACTTTTACCTATCTCGCTACCTTCAATTATCTCTTTATTACCTGATGATATTACATAAAACTCTAAATTTAATCCTAAACTTTCGGCGTAACTTTTAAGTCGGGGAAAAAATTCTTTTACCCCATTAAAAAATGGTAGTTTTCTTCCACATTTTGCTAACATTTCTTTTGTTATATGCACATTTTTTCTTTTTGCAACTTCAAGTAAAATGTACATATAAGCATTAATACTATCCATATTATTTTTCTTTGCAAACTCGTCCTTTTCTGCCCAAAATTTACTAGGACTAACCCCTAACTTTTTGAACAACTCGTATTCTTGCATTGAGCCATCTATTAGAGTATCATCAAAATCAAACATAAATGCTACTGTTGTATTTTTCATATATTTCTCCCATTTGTTTGATTAAATTTTAGCATATTTTTAACAACTATTCAACTATTATCAATTATAAAATTAAAACTTATCGCTATCTACCACATAAGTTCCAGGACCATCCAGCTCGGCTTCTATATCCATATGTGTTCTAAAAACACCCGTTTTTGTATTAATTAAAGATTTTAAATGTGACACAAATTTATTGTACACTTCTTCCGCTTGTTCAGGCCTTGCTGAATTTATAAATGAAGGACGATTAGAGCCATACATATCTCCGTACAAAGTAAAATTACTAACAACCATTATACTTCCACCAATTTCACTGACACTTTTATTGGTTTTACCATTTTCATCGTCGAATATCCTTAATTTATAAATTTTTTCGGCTAGTTTTTTGACTTTTTCTAAAGTATCATTCACCGAAACTCCAAGCATAACCAAACTTCCAGCCCCTATCTCACTATACTTTTTTCCTTCACTATAAAGCACCGCTCCTTTTACTTTTTGAACAACTGCAATCATTATTTTACTTCCCTTTTATTAATCACAAATAAGTATACTGTTTAAATTAACTTTTGTCAAATAATAGAAAAACACGGAAGAATTTCCGTGTTTTCATTTTAATTTTATTTAGATACTAGTTGTTTTTCTTTTTTGCTTCTGCAATTAATGCATTAAGTTCGGTAATTTCGGCTTCGTATCTTTCTTTTTCACCTTCTAAGAAAGTCTTAATCTTCTTAGCGTTCTCATATTTTTCTTTGTTCTTTACCAAATATTCATCCGCTTCAGAAATAGAATTTTTAAGTTCAGCAATATGTTCAACCAAAGATTCTTGACGTTCTTTCTTTTCTGGATCAATATCCTTAATGTCGTTAACATTATATAAAACTAGATTTAAGTTTGTAAGTTCTGTGGCCTTTCTATCTAATAATTTTTCATTTCTTGCTTTTCTCTTTTCGGTCTTTTCATACTTTCTAACTTCACGAGATGACTTTGTTAAATCTTTTTCTAGTTTTACTAAACTTGCATTTATAGTTTCAAGTCTTTGATAGTAGTCAAATTCTGGGCCAACAACTCTATTTGTAATTTCGGTAGTAACTGTTGTAGTTGTAGTAGAATTCTCGGTAGAAGTTGCATTTTTACTTGCTTCTTCTCTTTGCTTTTTAGATTCGTTAAGTTCTTCCTCTAATTTTGCAAACAATTCATCATAATTCTTTTCGGTTTCTTCTTCTTTCTTTGCTGTGACTTCAGACTTTTCAGTTGCTACATCTAATCTATGCAACATTGCATCTACATCAACATCTTCACTTTCCTCTTCACTGTGCTTTGGTATAAATAACTCCAAGAAAAAAGCAATAATAAACACTAGTGCAATAACTATACCAGCAATGACACAACAAATAACTGATACTGGCACTTTACTTGTAATATCTAAACAAAAGTTAAATTTGGACATAATTTCCCCCATAATTGTTCTCCTTCCCCTTCATTTAAGTGATTGTATTATAGCACCAGCACTATATTTTGTCAATACTAGTTTAAAAAAAAGTCGCTATTTTTATCAATTTTTTTGCACAAAATGTAAATATTTGTTGACTTTTTAAACAAAATATACTTCTATCGTTAAATTTTACAAAACAATCACATTAAATTAATATATTTTATGCGTTAGTTTCAATTAAAAACTATATTTGTTGACAAATAATTAGCAAATAACTATAATATAATAAATAATGGAGATAAGATATGTTTTGTACTAATTGCGGTAATTTTATTAATAAGGACGATAAATTTTGCCCATACTGTGGCAAACAGCAAGAAACGGCTTTTTCAAATAATGCGTTTTTTAATAACAAAACCCAAAGCGAATCACAAACTGAAAGCCAAGATACAACAAGTATTAACCAAACTTCAACGGACCGATACAACTCACTTTATTATAATGGACTTTTTTATTCTGCAATAAGTTTTATTTTACTTAGTTTTTCACCAATTGTTTCATTAATTATATCGTGTTTGGGTTTGCGTTATTCTAAAAAAAATCCAAACTATGAAGATAAACTAATTTCCAAAATTTTGAACACAACTTTAGTTATAATTAGTATAATTTCGGTATGCTTTAGCATTTCAAAATTAGTTATTAGCATCAATAGTTTATAAGGATAAACAATCATGAGAGAAAGGAAAAAAAATAAAATTAAATTTTTATGCATAATTGGACTAGTGATAGTAATTTTTGTGGGCGTAATATTTGGCGGTTATTTAATTATCGACAAAAAAATGGTTCCAAACTATTTAGGTAAATATGGAATAAATAATTTACATGAATTGACCGAACTTGCAAATGCGATGTATAAAGTTCCAAAAGAAACTGAATTTTTAACTAATAGTTATAGCGATACCGAAGTATCCGCCACGATGAGTAAATTAAAAACTGCAGGGTTTCCAACCTTACTAAACGGCAATATTGATTATAAAAAATTAGCGGAAAACACCGATTTTGAAAGAGTACCCGACAGCACATTTACCGACACCACATTAACTTTAACAGATAAAGAAATAGCCATAATTTTAGATAGCGTTATAAAGTCAAATGTATTAACTACCACCCCAAATTTAAATTACTTAAATACAACATCTACTAGCATTGATGTAAAACAAGTTTTTATTACCAAAACTTCGGATGAAAATGAAATACTACCAAACAAAGCAAATTTACAAATGACCATAAAACTAGACACCGCATCACTTCGTTCTACAATGGCCAGAAACCTAGATACTCCTACATTTTTAATTGACTGGCTTATACCCGATGTAATGTATCTTACAGCTTTAATTGATATAGAGTTAACCGACGAAGTAAACTTTTCAAACATAGCACTTTCTGTAAACACAAAAGATTCTTCAGCAAGCAAAGTATTACTTAACCTATTAATTTCGTTTATATATCCCGAAACCGAAAATGTAACAATTGAAAGTTTAGCTAGTGAATTTGGAACTCTTCTTATTGACAGTATGAAACTACTCTCTAGCGATATGCAATTTACAAAAATCATTACAAAAGCCACAACAACAAGTGGATTGAATTTAACTTTAAGATAAAATTGCGAGATAATAAAACTCTAACCGAATCGGTTAGAGCTTTATTTTAGTCTTCTATATAAATTATTCTACCACAATTTTCACATTCTATAACTTTTTTAGTTTTTAAAACATTTAAGTTTCCAGCACTTAGGTTTATACTGCAACCACCACACTTTCCATTTACTAATGGTACAATAACCTTTTTGCTATCATTTGCCTTTTGCTTATATTTTTGCAAAAGTTTACTATCTACCTTAGATCCTTGTTTTTGCAACTCAACTTTTTTAGCTTGAATTAATTTCTCTGCTTCTTCTTTTGCCCCATTAAAACTTTCTTTATATTTTTGCATTGAAGCTTTAGCCGATCTTGCATTTTTCATAATATTATTGTACTCAGATTGAACACTTTCAGCATAATTTATTATAGTTGCCATTTCCTTATCGAGCATTGTTAAGTTACTAACAATAGCGTCAATTGCATCAACCAAGCCTTCTATCTTTGAAAGATTTTCGGTTTCAGCATTTTTCTCAATAACTTCTAAATTCTTCGCCATATTGTTGTATACATTTTTGTATTGAGAATACGCTTTTAAAGTTTCCTTTGATTTATTTTCAAGTTCAACTAACTTTGCTTGACAATCTTTCAAAATATGTTGCATCTTAATAGCATTTTTACGATCTTCATGTTCTGCCAATTCACTTTCTAGTCTTTTAATCTCTAAATCCATATCTTGGTATTTTAACATTTCTTTCATAAATTAGTACCACCTTTTGTTATTCATTTATAATCTTCTCACAAAAAGATAATTTTAGCAAGTCATTTTTAGATAAATATTTTTCTCTCGCCTTTAATTGTTTATATGTATAATTCAAAAAGTCTTTAAACTCTTTTGAATTGTCACTAGCATAATATCTACCAAAAGCGATTTCATTCTCACTTAAATTCATCTTCTCGTCAGAAAATTCTACCACCATAGCAAAATAAAATTTGCCTTTTTCATATATCAATTCATCTTTTACTATATTATAGCCATTTTCAGATAGAAATCTTCTTAATATTTCTACATCTTGCATAGGCTGTAATAAAAATCTAGTAAAGACTTTTTTATTTGGATTTTCAGTTAAGATTTTTACAATTTCGTTACCACCCATACCAGCAATTATAACCAAATCACAATTAGTTACATCTATGCAGTTTTTAAGTCCATCCGAAACCACACATTTAGCCAAATTTTTTGCAATGTAACCCTTTAATAAAATCTCGCTTTTTTCTAAACAACGCTTTGAAATATCTGTTGCGATTACATATTCACTTTGGTTATTATCTAATATTTGTTTTGATAAAATGCCGTGGTCCGCTCCAACATCTATAACAAGATTATTGTTTGAGCCTACTAGCTCTAATAATTTTTTCAACCTCACCCCAACACCCATATTAGTCTAAAAAGTCCTTTAATCGTTTACTTCTTGATGGGTGACGTAGTTTTTTTAGAGCCTTTGCTTCAATTTGACGAATACGTTCACGAGTTACATTAAACTCTTTACCAACTTCTTCTAGCGTTTTTGCATGTCCATCTTCCAATCCATATCTCATCATTACAACCTTTTGCTCTCTTGGAGTTAAACTTCCCAAAACGCTTACCAATTGTTCTTTTAGCATTGATGTTGTAGCAGATTCTTCTGGAGTTGCTGTATTTGTATCCTTTATAAAACTTCCAAGACTGCTATCTTCTTCTTCACCAACCGGAGTTTCTAGTGATACAGTATCTTGTGCTATTCTTTGAATATCTCTAACCTTTGCTTCGCTTATTCCCATTTCTTTAGCAATTTCCGCTGGTGTTGGTTCTCTACCTAGTGACACAGTTAACTGACGTGAAACCCTTATTTGACGATTAATAGTTTCTACCATATGAACTGGAATTCTGATAGTTCTTGCTTGATCGGCAATTGCTCTTGTAATTGCTTGACGAATCCACCAAGTTGCATAAGTTGAAAATCTAAAACCTTTACTATAATCATATTTTTCAACCGCTTTAACCAAGCCAAAGTTGCCTTCTTGAATTAAGTCCAAAAACATCATTCCCCTACCGCCATATTTCTTTGCGATAGCAACAACTAGTCTTAAATTACTCTCACACAACTTGTCCTTTGCTTCTTGATCGCCTTCTGTTACACGCTTACCTAGTTCTAGTTCTTCTTCTTGGGTCAACAAAGGAACTTTACCTATATCTTTTAGATACATTTTAACAGGGTCTTCAATGTTCGATTGATTAATCAGTTTTTCTAATTCATCATCGTTTTCCATCAAAGTTGTTTCTAATAACTTAATACCTTCTTCTTGAATACGAGCAAGTATTTCATCAATTTGGTCGGCATTCAATTTTGAAAAACTATCCGCCAACTCTTCCATTGTTACCGAACCCTTTTTCTTTGCTTTTTCTAGAACTCTATTTATTTCGTTTTGAATTTTTTGTTGACGAGCATCTTGGCTAGATTGAGTTTGTGATGAAGAATTTTTTAATTCTTCTTTTTTGTCTGCAATCAAATTTGCCAAATGTTGATTATTTTCGATTGGTTGTGTTTTTACTTCAGTTTTTACTGATTCAACCTTAGTAGACTTTGGCTTTTGTGTAGAAACCTTTCCATCCGAAACTTTTTTAGTTTCAGCAACAGCATCAAACATGTCAATTTGTCCAACACTAGTAGAAGTTTTAGGTCCTTTTGATGTAACTTTTTCAGACTTTTGTTTTTCTACGTTTTTTGAAATTTTTTCTATTTTAGTTTCAGCACTTTTAGTAGCATCATTCTTTTCAACACTTTTAGCTTGTTCTTTTGTGCCACTTGCTGAAGGTGATTTCTTTTGTGTTTTTACCCCTTCAGTAGTTCCAGTTGAAGACTTTGTTGTTGTCTTTTTTGAAACTTTTGGCGTATCCTTTTTTATAGCAGAATTTACATCATCTGACTTTTTTTCTGACACTTTTTTAGTTGCCGTTTTGTTTTCTGTTGTATTTTTAGATTTTGGCTTAGACTCCGCATCTGGCTTTTCACCTTTTTCAATTCTTCCCTTTTTTAACATATCAAATATACCCATTGTTACCAACTCCTTTTATCAATCTTTTGTGATATTTCCATTACTTTTTTCATAATTTCTTTCTTTTCATCATGACTTGCATCTACTAGTTTAGATAATAATTGATCCTTTTGTTTATTTAATCCATCCTTATAAACAAGCCAAATACAATCATTAAATATATATTCATTCTCTTTATCATCATCTAAAAATAAGTAGTTAACTATCTCACCAACTTCTTCGTCATACATCCCGTCAAATTTGTTTATAAAATCATTTACGCTACGCTCGGTTTCAGTTAAATATGCAACGAACTCCTTATAAGGACTAACTATAAATTCCGATATGGATTCAATATTTTTTATATATGGTTTATTTCTTAAAATATTTGCAACTATGCAATTCAAAGACTGCTCAACCAATCCATCTTTTTTAGTTTCACGCTGAATTGGCGCCTGCTTTATAAGATTAGCATTGGTTAATTTTAAAGTTCTATCCTTTCTTAGTTTGTCTTGTAAAAATTCAATATTTACAGAAGCCTTTTCCTTTATCAAATTCAAATATACTTCAGCTTCTACATCGCTTAATTCATCTAAAACAGCAATTGCATCTTCTACATATTTAGTTTTACCATCAAAATCATTTAGGTTATATTGTTTTTCAAGGTAGTTTAATTTGTATTCTATAAGTGGCAATGCGTTATCTAGTACTTTTTGGAAAGCGTCCCTACCCCTTGCTTTTATAAGTTCGTCGGGATCCATTTTGTCGGGCATACTAGCAACCCTAACATTTAAGCCTTCTTTCTTTAAAATATCTAGCCCTCTAATAGTAGCCTTAATACCAGCAAGATCCCCGTCATAACAAATAACAACATTATCTGAAAGTCTTTTAATCATTCTTGCTTGTTCTACCGTTAAAGCCGTGCCAAGACTTGCAAGAGCCGAGCAAAAACCCGCCTTATGCAAACTTATTACATCAATTTGTCCTTCTACAATTATAACTTCTTTTAAGCCATTTGCCTGCTTTGCTTTTTTTACAAGATTAATTCCAAATAGGTTTTTACTTTTTGAAAATAATGGAGTTTCGGCAGTATTTAAATATTTTGCATACTCCACATTCTTTTCCATTGTTCTACCCGAAAAAGCAACAACTTCGCCATATATATTTATAACCGGAAAGGCTATTCTTGTCGCAATCGCATCAAACATTTTATCATTTTTTATCTTTGCAACACCACACTCTAAAATGCAGTTGTCACTAAAACCTTTCTTTCTTAAATAGTCAATGATTTCATTAAAGTCTTTAGAATACCCTATACCAAATTTCGAAATCATTTCGTTTGGTATTTCACGCCTTTTTAAATATTCAAGCGCGGTAGGACTATTTAATAAATTTTCATGGTAGTGCTTCGCCGTTTCTTTCATACATCTACAAAGTTCTTCTCTGTGGCGTTTTTTCTGTTCATAGTCAGTATCATTTTCTATAGCTGGCAGTTGAACGCCTGACTCATCTGCAAGTAACTTCACGGCATCAAAAAAAGATATAGATTCCATCTCCATTAAAAACTTGAACACAGTACCGCTCGCTTTACAACCAAAGCAATGGTAAAATTGATCCGTTTCGTTTACACAAAATGATGGAGTTTTTTCAATATGAAACGGACATCTACCCCAGTAATTACTTCCTTTTTTTTCTAATGGTACATAACGGTTTATTACTGTAACTATATTACAACGAGATTTAAGTTCATTTAAAAATTCTTCACTAAAACCTTTACTCACCAGTTTTCTCCCAACATCTTTTGTTTCACTATAATAAAGTTCGCTACTTTACTTGAAATTCCCTTTATTTTTTTATATAATTTATTCACCTATATTACACAACAGCAATTTATAATTTACAAAAAAACAAAAAAGGAGAAATTATGTCTAAAATTTTAATAGTAGATGACGAGGAAAGAATTGTAAATGTATTGAAAGAATACGCAAATTTTAACGATATCCAGACCGATACTGCAAGTGATGGATACGAAGCTGTTGAAAAGGTTATGGAAAATAATTACGATTGCATATTAATGGATATTATGATGCCAAACCTAAATGGTTTTGACGCAGTTAAAGAAATTAAAAAAATTAAAAATGTGCCCGTAATTATGATTAGTGCAAAAGGCGAAGAATCGGATAAACTTCAAGGTTTTTCACTTGGTGCAGATGATTATGTTGTAAAACCTTTTTCACCAAAAGAAGTAATTGCTCGTGTTAAAGCGGTTATGAAAAGAGCAAGTTCTTATGTAGAGCAAATTAAAGTTGCAGGTATAGAAATTGACACCGAAGGAAGATCAGTTTCTGTTAATGGTAAACCAGTAGTTTTAACAAATAAAGAATATCAACTTTTACTTGCTCTTGTAAAAAATAAAGGCATTGCCCTATCCCGTGATAAAATACTAAATGAAATTTGGGGCTATGATTATTACGGCGATGGCAGAACGGTAGACACCCACATTAAAATGCTTAGAGCACATCTTGGCGAATTTGGTGAGTGCATAAAAACCATTCACGGCATAGGTTACAAATTTGAAATCTAAAAACAAACTAGATTGGCATAGTCTTAGAGTAAAATCATTTTTATACTTCCTTCTTGTAGCAACTTCTATGCTCACATTTTTTATGTTTTTTGCGATTAATTTTTTTGAACCAATTTATAAACAATCAAAAGAAAAAGAAATTAAACGAGTTTGTGCATTAATGATTGAGGGATTCAAAAACAATAATCTTCAAAATGTATTAAATAACGAAATAAACCCAAACGAAGTAGACGCACTTCTTTTTGCAATTGAAGACGAAACAGGAGTTGTGATATTTAATGGCACTAGAGTTAGCGAAGACGACCTACTTTCTCGCATAAAATACTTCATTTCAGTACTTTCAGAAAGCACAACAAACGAAGTTGACTACGCAACAACCGAAAATGGAACTAGGCTACTAGTTTACGGCAAAACCGAAGAGATTGACGGCAAGATTTATTACTTTATGACATCTACAAAACTTATGCCCGTTGAAAGCACATTAAAAACCTTCAATAAAAGCATATTATTTATTTTTATTGGCTCAATAGTTCTTGCCGGAATTCTATCACTAATATTTTCAAATAGCATATCTGCCCCATTGCAAAAAATGAGCAACACCGCCAAAGCATTATCCGAAAATAATCTTTCTACCCAATTTGAAGGTTACGGCTACACCGAATCAGAACAACTTTCGGATACATTAAACTATGCAATCGAAGAATTAAAAAAGACAGATGAACTGAGAAACGAACTTGTGAGCAATGTTTCGCACGAACTAAAAACTCCACTTACTATGATTAAAAGTTACGCCGAACTTATTAAAGATATAACTGGCAATGATGAAATAAAAAGAAATAAAGATTTGGATGTAATAATTGAAGAATCTAAACGACTTGAAACGTTAATTTCGGATATTCTAGATTTTTCAAAATTGAAAAGTAAAACTATTGTATACAGTTTTTCCGAATTTAATCTATCGGATATGCTACGAAAAATAACCGAAAAATACAAAACCAAATATTGCCCATCTGGCTTTGAAATTACGCTAGATTGTCCTGAGTACGCTATGGTAAATGCTGATTATAGCAGAATTGAGCAAGTGGTAACAAACCTATTAAATAACGCAATAAACTATTCTAAAGACCAAAAGAAAATTCATATTTCTCTAACGCAACAAGATAGTCAAAAACTAAAGCTCTCGGTATCCGATCGTGGCATTGGAATACCCGCCGAAAATATACCACATATTTTTGAACGACATTTTAGAGCAACCAACGCCGAACGTGTAGCGGTTGGTAGCGGAATAGGTCTAAGCATAGTAAAACAAATTTTGGACGACCACCATTTACAATACGGCGTAAAGAGTAAACTAAATGAAGGTAGCACCTTCTTTATAATCTTTAACGAAATTAATAAAAGGAATGATTAATAATAATGAAAAGTAAAATAAAAAATATAATAATAACTTTTTTACTTTTAATATGTTGCACATTTACCCTTGTTGGATGCACAAATACCAATAACACCATAATGGACATTGCAAGACAGAATGGTTTAAACTGTATTAAAAGCTCAAAAGACTATAATTCAAGCAATAACAATGCTAACACCGCTCCTTCTACAACAATAAATGTCACCAACAACAATTCTAACATCGACCTTAATGAAACTTACAACGCATTGGTAACAAATGGCTATTCGGGAAACTTTTCAGACTTTTTAAAAGAATATGTCTTTAAAGATTATTCTTCAACTACATCAACCGAATATGCCGTAAATAAAAGTTTATTAAGCGTTGTAAGCATTGTTGCAGAGTTTCACACTTACTCATATACAATTACATCATCTGGTATCCAAACATCATTGTCACAAAAAACTCCGTATGTTAGCATGAGTGCAGGTTCTGGTGTTGTATATACAATTAATAAAACTGATGGTTCCGCATATATAATTACCAATTTCCATGTAATCTATTTATCTAATGGAATAACAAACAATTATAATTACATCAAAAGTGATGAAGGTGACGGTTGCATAGCAAAAAATATTTATTGCTTTATGTATGGCACAAACGCAAAAATTACCGATACTAAAACTACCGATGAAAATGGTTTTACCATTTATAACGCTGACGCATCGGCAATAAAATGCGAATATGTTGGCGGTTCTGCAGATTACGATATTGCAGTTTTAAAAGTCACTGACGAAAGTAAAGATCTAATTAAAAACAGCAATTTATCCGCCGTAAACATAAAAAACAGCACCGAGATTACCGTTGGCGAACAAGCTATAGTAATTGGAAACCCCGAAGCTGATGGCATAAGTACCACAATTGGAATAGTAAGCGTAGATAGCGAATACATACAAATGACCAACGCGAAAAATAAAAGTGTTGCAAGCCGAGTTATCCGAATAGACGCCGCCGTTAATGGGGGCAATAGCGGTGGCGGGCTTTTTGACATTGACGGCAAATTAATGGGAATAGTAAATGCAAAAATAGTAAGTGACGAAGTTGAAAATATTGGGTACGCAATTCCAGCAGACATTGCAACAGCAGTTGCAGATAGAATAATAAAATATTGCAACAACTCCACAAACAAGCAAATGAAAAAAGCATCACTGGGTATATATTTGAAATCAATATATTCTAGTGCAGTATACAACGGAATAAAAGCCGAAATAAAAGAAACCATCGCAATCGATAGTATTAATACAGGTTCAATTGCAGAAGGAAAATTTGAAGCGAACACAGTTATTAGCCAAATAATAATATCATCAACAAATAGTGATGCTACTACATTTCAAAAAACAATTGACGTAACTCGTATGTATACAGTTGTAGATAGTTCGCTTTACTTAAACGTCGGTGACACAATCACATTCAAACTTAAAGACCTAGAAGGAAGTAGTCTTGAAGACGTTACCATAACAATCACTGAAGAAGCCTTTATAACAATAGATTAATTTTTAAGTCATCTAATTTTACACTAGCAAAAATAGTAGCGTATAAATTTAGATGACTTTTTTAAACGTAAAAATAGTCAGAACTTTTAATCGCTAAAACTTTTGATTTTTACACACAAAACCCACAATTGACTCTGGCGTAAATTTAACACATATTTGAAATACGGCAAATTTTCACCCATTTTGACACACGCGACTCCGTTCGATAAATTTTACATTATTAAAAACTAAGCCCGTATTGGTGGCAGTGCAAACAGCCTTTTATCAATAATTCAATCTGAAAAAACGAGACAATTTTGCAAAATTTAACACAAAAAAATAAGAGCAATGATAACCATAAAAAAGTTAAAGACTGCTCTTTTTTGTTTCTTATAATATTTTTTTAATCATTAATTAGATAATTGTATGCAATTTTACCAACCTCAGCAAAGGAATTTAGGGCACCCAAATCTTCACCCTTCATATTTTTTTGATAAACTAATACTGGAATATTTTCCCTTGAGTGATCAGTTGATAGGGTTTTAGGATCGCAACCATGGTCGGCAGTTATTATTAACATATCATCATCGTGCAGTTTATTTAATATTTTACCAACATAAATATCCATATTGGATAGGTTTGTTGCATAACCATCAACATTATTTCTATGCCCATATTCAGTATCAAAATCAACCAAATTCACAAAGCACAAGCCATTAAAATTGTTATCAATTTGTTTTAATGTCTCTTCCATACCTTCGGAATCGGAATGCGTTATATGGCTTTCATCTATGCCATACCCATTAAATAATGCATTAATTTTTCCAATACCTATAACTTTTTTGCCATGCTTTTGCAATTTATTTAAAATTGTTTCTTTGGGTGGCGTCAATGAAAAATCTAACCTTTCGTGAGTTCTTACAAAATTTGGATATTCACCAACAAAAGGTCTTGCAATTACTCTACCTACCGCATACTTGCCCGTACAAATTTTTCTCGCTTGCTCACACATTTTATATAATTCTTGCACACTCGCAACACTATCATGTACAGCAACTTGCAAAACACTATCTCCCGAAGTATATACAATTATATTCCCCGTCTTGATGTGTTCCTTGCCATAATCTCTAATTACATCGGTACCACTATATGGCTTATTTACAATTATTTTTCTACCCCACACTTTTTCAAGTTTTTCAATTAAATCATCTGGAAACCCATTCGGAAATGTAGGAAACGGAGTTTTACTTACTATTCCCGCAATTTCCCAGTGACCGGTAGTACTATCTTTACCAGCACTTACTTCTTCTGCCCTACCAAATGAAGCAATTGGATTTTTTACACCTTTACCAAAATCAATTCCATCTATATTAAATAGTCCCATCTTAGTCAAATTAGGAGCATTAAAACAATCGCTTTTAGATATCGATTTAAGAGTATTACTCCCCTCATCTCCAAACACCTTTGCGTCCTTTGCTCCACCGATTCCGAAACTATCAAAGACAATTAAAAAGACACGTTTTGCCATTTATTCCGAAACCTCCAAAGCAATTTTCACCATATCCATAAAGTTTTGTTGACGGTCTTCAGCCGAACTCGTTTCATCACTAACTAAACTATCCGAAATTGTAGCAATAGCAAGTGCTGACTTTTTTAGTGACTTTGCAACTAACAACAACGCAAAAGATTCCATTTCAACCGCAACAACACCTTGATTTACATATTTCAATTCGCTACCTTGATTATAAAACACATCGTTAGTAAACAATTTTCCATTACTAACATTTTTCCCGAGTGATTTTGCGACTTTGTTGGCTTTATTAAAAAGTTTTTTACTTGGTTCTACTTCATACACATCCCCAAGCCCCATATTTTTTGCAATATTAGAATTAGTCATCGATCCACTTGATACAACCACATCACCAACATGCAGTTCTTTTACCATAGCACCACAAGTACCAACTCTAATTATATTTTTTACGCCATAAAACTTAAACAATTCATATGCATAAATACTAATGGATGGCATACCCATCCCGTGCGCCATTACAGATACCCTTTTGCCATTATAAAAGCCCGTATAACCTTGCACTCCCCTAACATCGTTTACAAGTACAGCATCCGTTAAAAAGTTATCCGCTATAAATCTTGCACGTTTTGGATCTCCCGGCATAATAACCGTAGATGCAAAATCTCCTACTTTTGCACTATTGTGCGGTGTTGGAACATTACTCATATTAATCATTCTCCTTACTTACTAAAAATTCCCAAAGCAAAGAACTATCTGGCACATACTTTTTGCTAAGTGATGCACTTCTACCAAATACGCCCAAAAGCTCTTTTGCAAACCTTTCACTCTGAATAGGCTTTAATAGTTTTGGTAAAAACTTATCATATACAAGCGGTTCATAAATATGCGTTGTATCAACAATGAAATCGGCACTGTCTTTGTATGGTCCAATATACAAGTCTTCTCCTTTACATACAACATTCCAATATTTTACAGTTTCTTCAACTTTAGTACCACGAGTTTGCATATCTCTAACTATGCGTCTTATTAGTCGTAATCTTCTAGGGGTAATAACTACTTCCTTACCAATATAAAATTCACTATTTGCACAAATAAATACCTTTAATACCTTATTACTAAAACTATTATTTGTTATAAGTTCAGGATTTAGAGCGTGTGTACCTTCAACCAAAACCACATCACCATCACTAACTTCTATTGGAACAAACTTTTCCTTTCTTTTTTGTTTCGTAAAATCAAATTCAGGCATTTGTGCTTTGTTGGTTTTCATTATATCGGTAAAAAATTTGTTGAATAAAGGCAAATCCAATTTGGAAATAGTTTCTTTATCCACCGTACCATCCGGTTGCAAAGGACACTTATCTAAATCAATAAAAAAGTCATCCAACGAAACAACTACCGCTCTTACTCCTTTGTTCATTAATTTATTTGCAATAAAATGAGTTGTTGTAGTTTTGCCCGAAGAACTAGGACCTGCAAGTAGTACAAATTTATATCTTTTATTTATAATACACTCAACAACCTTTTCAATTTGATCGTCTACAATTTTTTCTGAAACTTCAACAAGTTTTTCAGGGTTTTCACGAGCCAATCTATTTGCCCGCTCTAAGTTATAACTAGTTCTTACAATATCGCCCAAACTAGCATCAATATCTAATAATTCCAATTTTGCATCTCCTTAAATGTTTGTTATAATATTATATTAACATATATGATACAATTTTTCCAAATTATTAAAATAAGTTTAAACAAAAAAGGTCACACAAATTCAATTGTGCGACCAAAAACTTTCTATTTTTTATTTTTTGCTAAATGCTTATCTCGTTTAGTTTTATAAAATAGTGCTCTTAAACTATTTAATACCGCAATAATTGTAACTCCGACATCTGCAAATACAGCAAACAACATTCCAGTTACACCAACAGCACCAAGCGAAAGGAATAATATTTTTACAACCAATGCAAATACAATATTTTCTATTACAATTTTTCTTGTATTACGAGATATGTCAATTAATTCAACTACTCTTTCAGGGTTATCATCAACTAGCACTACATCACTCGCTTCTTTTGAGCTTCCAGCTCCGCTAATACCCATACTAATACCAACATCACTTAGAGCCAAACTTGGAGCATCGTTTATTCCGTCGCCCACATATCCAGTCGTGAACTTATTAGACTTGTTTTGCATAAGCCAATTATATTTGTCTTCCGGTTTCATCTCACCATGCACTTCATCCAGCCTCAATTCAGTCCCTATGTTTTCAGCTACCGCATTGTTATCACCAGAAAGCATTATGGTTTTTATGGATTTTTCTTTTAATTCAGCAATTGTTTTTACCGAAGTATCTTTTATGGAATCACTTAAAATTAATCTTCCGACAACTTCATCATCAGTCTTAACATAAACAGTGGTTTTATTTTCTTTCTTTTCGTCTTTACTGCTACCAACGAAAATCTTAACACCACCTAAAGTATATTCTATTCCGCTACCTGCAATTTCCTTATGATTTTCTACATCCCTAAGTTTAATATCTGCACCACACTTCATAATTGCTTTTGCTATTGGGTGTAATGAATATTGTTCACCCCAACATGCAAATTTTAATACATCTTGCATTGAATAGTTATCTGACAAAGACTCTATTTCTTCAACTTCAAATTCTCCATTGGTAAGCGTTCCCGTTTTATCAAAAGCAACCGCTCCAAGTTTTGCACTAGCATCTAGTGAACTACTCCCCTTTATTAGGATACCATGTTTGCTGGCATTACCTATACCCGAAAAATAACTTAGTGGTACACTTATAGCAAATGCACATGGACACGAACAAACAAGGAATATTAAACCCCTATAAACTGCCACATTAACGTCTTTGGTAATTAAACCAACTACCACACCAGTTACCACAGCAAGTCCCATAACAACATATGTGTAATATTTAGAAAATTTTGAGATAACCGTTTCCGTTCGGCTTTTTTTCTCGCTAGCGTCTTCAATCATAGACAAAATTTTGCTAACGGCACTATCTTTAAATTCTGCAGTAGTTTTAACTGTAATAACGCCATCAAGAACTACGCTACCACTTAAAATGCTTTGACCAATCGTTTTTAAAATCGGAACACTTTCTCCCGTTAAATGACTGACGTTAACCGATGTTGTTCCGCTTAAAATCTCACCGTCTATAGGAACCTTTTCACCGGGTTTTACTATAATTGTTTGTCCAATTTGAACAACTTCAGGGTTGACCTTACGCTCTTTTCCGTTTTCATCTAAAATATTTGCATATTCCGGTTGAATTTCAATCAAGTTTTGAATATCACGCCTTGCTCTATTAACAGCCATCGCTTCAAGCATTTTACCAATAGTATATAGCGCTACAACCATCAACCCTTCATGCGCTTCTCCAACACATATTGCACCAATTACAGAAATAGTGACTAGCAAATTTTCATTTACAACGCCATGTACTATTAGTTTGCACGCCGTAATATAAGTTTGATGACCTATAAGCAAAACCCCAAGTATTAACATTGTCCAATGAAGCCATGGTATACTCTCAACAAAAAATGAACCAACTCCAATAATTAAACCAATAAATATTAAAATATTACTTAAACTAATCTTCTTTTTCTTTTCGGTATCAGCACCCAAAAATTCAATTGACTTTTCGTGCTTTTTACAGTAATTCATAATATCCGTATCATTTAAAACATTTTCATCAAAAGACACAAGCATAGTGCTAAGTTTAAAATTTATTACAGCATCTTCTATTCCATGTAACTTCTTCAACGCAATTTCTAATTCATTTGCACAATTTACACAATCAAGCCCCTTAATTTTCCATTTTCTTTCTACAATAAATTTATGGTTATCATTTTCTAAAACCTCTTCAATTACAATTTTAGGACTAAAATTTTTAATTGTTTTTCGAACTGCTTGCATAGTACTCTCAAAATCGGCGTCATCAAACTCAATATTTAACTTTTGAAGTACAAAATTGATATTTGCCGTTTTGACACCTTCATTTTTAGCAATTGCTTCTCCTAGAACCCTTGCACAATCTGCACAATGTAAATTTAATATTTTAAATTCTTTATTCATCTTCAAGCTCCTTTACATGTCTAATGCTAATTTCAATCAAATCTTTTACGTGGTCATCAAGCAGAGAATACACCACTTCTTTACCTTTTTTTTCGCCCTTAATTAAACCTAAAGACTTTAAGTATTTAAGTTGATGAGAAACCGCCGATTTGGTCATATTTAAAAGTGTTGCAAGTTCACAAACGCAGAAGTTAGAATTGTTTAATGAATATAATATTTTTATTCTACTTGCTGTTGAAAATGCACCATAAAATTTTTCTAGTTTATATATCAATTTTTCATCTATATTAATATTATGTAAATTTTCATCATATAAATGCTCACATTCTTTTTCCGTACCAAATTTCCTCCTTATTTTAAAAATAACAGTTGAATAATCATTCAACTGTTATTAGTATAGTTGAACAACCATTCAACTGTCAAGCCTTTTTTAATAATTATTTTAAATTTTAAATTTCTTTACCTTCTTCGGATTTCACATTTTCTTCAACCACTTCGTTTTTGTTCTTTTTATTCTTAACAAAATGAACTATTAAACTAATGGTAATTAATAAAATTGCAAGACCTAAGAAGCCATACATAATTACATTCATACTATTTGGGAACAGCATACAAATGCCTAGCATAATTAATCCAGAAAGGCAATTTCCTAAAAACACCGCCAAAATTCCTTTTGCCCAATGCATTTTAAGATATGCAGCAACTGCAGAACCCGTCCACGCACCGGTGAGTGGCAACGGAATTGCCACAAAGGTCACAACACCCCAAAACTTAATGTTTTCCGTCCTCTTAACATCTTCAGCACTTTTAACCTTTTGGTCTATTGTGCTACTTTTGTTAGAAAATCGTTTATCTAACGCATTTGCAAGCCCCGAAAACCACTTTGTCTTTTTCATCCAATTAAAAACTGGTATCAAAAGCGGAACTATCAAAAACGCTGGTAACGTTGATCCTACAACCGAACAAATATATGCTTGCCACCAACTAAGTTTATTTACACCCCATACACTACTCATCGCAAAAGGAAGGGCGGTTCTTAATTCGGTTACCGGAATCATCGCAAGTATTATAATACCCAAAAACACATTTGAACCAAATACATTAACTATTAAATCTTTTATGAATTCTACCACAAATCATACTTCCTTTAATTGTTTTAATATGTTACTTGCTTCTGTGTTAAGCGCAATTCTTTCTGACTTAAAATCGGTTAATTCATCTTCTTTTAAAGAATTTGCGCCTATGGTTATAATTATATCCAAAATGAGAATTTTTTGATTAATGGCGACAAGTTTTCCACTGCTTGTTGTTGCCATAGAATACTCATCTTGCAAACTATCCAACTTAATTTTTAACATATCTACCATATTATATCTTGTTTGTAATGTCTTTAATTCCGTTTCTTTTTGAATATTTGTTAAATTTTCATCGCCTTCTATACACTTTACATACACATAAAGTTCGGTAACGGTACCTTCAACCGAATCTATTGCAAGCATTTTTGCTGACAATTTATTATCATTTTTATAAAGTGCCAACACCCAGTTTCCTCGAAGATACGATTCATAACTATTTGCATATATACTATACATCTCACCAAGCGCAAGTTTAGTCTTCTCATCAACCTTGTTTGCAAAGTTTGAGAACTTATCGCCTTGCACCATAATTTCAATATATTGTTCCATATCTTCATATTCTTTTCTTTCTATAGCAAGTTGAATTACATTATACAAGTTCTCATTTGTTTTATGTCTTTCATAAACTCGTTTATAAACTAAGTATGTTGCATTTTTTGCACCCACATAATCAAATGCCCGCAAGACTACATTTGGAGCAATAGGGGTCAAGCATATCACCACAAAACAGAAACTACATAAGAAACAAAAAATAGTAAATAGCATAGTTTTTATAACTGTACCCACTTTTACCTTTGGTTTTTGTGGCTCGGATTTACCATTTGCCTGCTCCGCTTTTGTATTACTTATCTTTTTTGTACCAACTTTTTTATTCGCGGGTTTAGTAGTTTTATTTTTGATTGTAGTACTAGACTTATTTGTTTTTTTTGGTTCACTATCCGCTTCTACCCAATATTTTTTATTTCTATCAAAAGATTTTTCTTCTGACATTTGCTCATTGTCGGATTTTGAACTTTCACCCTCTAGTATATCGCTTAGCATTTTATCAAAATCGTCAATATTTTCAGATTTATTTTCTGCCATAGCAACTCTCCTCATACTGCGTTATTTTATTTACTCTTCTTAGGTGTCTCCCACCTTCAAATTGTTCAGATATAAAAAGTTTGGAAATTATTAATGCTTCTTCCTTTGTTATATTATCGGCACCAAAGCTTAAACAATTAATATCATTTTTATGACGTGCAAGTATTACAGAATTTTTACTTTCACAAACACCCGCTCTAATTCCATAAACCTTATTCATTGCAATAACGGCTCCAACACCCGTTCTACATATCATAATTCCTAAATCAGCAAGACCGCTATTTACCGCTTCAGCAACGGCAAACGAAAAATCGGTGTAGTCATCTTCTCCATTTAATGTTTTCGCTCCAACATCTAAAAAATCTACGCCCTTTAAATTTTCTTTTATATATTCCTTATATAAATACCCGCCATGATCTGCCCCTATTGCAATAATCATAAAATTACCCCTTCTTTACATAAAATATCTATTAATTTAATTACCAAAACCTTTACATCACTACAAAGTTTTAAGTAAACCGCCCTACCCTTTCCAAATGGGTCAGCAATCTCAACCCCTGCAATATAATCAGAAACCGACTTAACATTCTTTGTATTTTTCATTTTGGTTAAAATACAATTTTTTATTGAACTATTAACGCATATTATTAAATCACTTTTTATTACCAAATCTTCAGTTAAACTAGTTGGCGTATGGGAAAAGTTTAAAATATTAAACTCTCTCAAAGCAAACTTTGCATCTTCAGATATTTCGGTATCGCTTGGGTTCACAAAAAGTCCCGCACTTGAAGACATTACCACGTTACTTTTATTAGCTTTTCTAATTTCATCATTAAAAATAGCCGAAATTATTGGCGACCGACAAGTATCTCCCGAACATACAAAAAGTATATTTACCATTAACCGTTCTCCTAATAGTAAATATACCATAATTAACTTATATTGTCAAAGAATTACCCGTTAATTCTTGTTTGTTAACTCACTTATTTCCGCCGACAACTCAAACAATGTATTTTTTAAATCTTGATTATCCTTTTTTAAATATTCAATGTCACGTTTTTGAATACTTAGCATATCTTCATAACTATCTATAATTCTATCAACTTCTTTTTTTGTATAGTTTAATTTCATTTTTCCAAACATAAAACTCCCCTCAACTATATTTTGAGAGGAGTTCATAAAAATATTTATATTTCTTTAGCTTTTAATAGATTTCCACAATAGGGACAAATTGCCTTTTCACCATTAAAAACAACGGTTGCACCACAATTTTTACACTTAGCGCTATTTAAAAACTTTTTAGAATTTGTTTTATTTACAATTTTCGCAACTTCAACAGCCCTTTCTTCATTACGTTTTTGTTCTTCTTCTGCTAGTAGAACTATTGTATCTCTTTCAATTCTAACGCCTTCAATATAACTATTGTCAATCAAAAATAATATAGAGCCCGCAACCCTGCGTTTATCTTTTTTTAATTTTTTTGATATTTCTTCTACCGACCTTATCTTTTCATAAAGTATCATATCGCCAGATTTTCTTGCAAGTTCAACCTTTTGGATACGTTTTATAAACACAAATAAACCATATAAAGCAAAACATAAAAAGAATGCCCCACCTATCATGTATATGATATTATCTTTATCATACCCCACCTTTATGTAAACAGCCGATACAATAACAATTATTATTGATACCATCATCAATATTGTAAATGATATCATTTCTTGATTTAACTTTTTATAATTCATAAATTTTGTTTCCTATACTAAAAATATATCACAATATGTAGATAATTTGCAATCTTGTATGCAAGTTTTATAAATTTTAATAAAAAAAGTTTACAATTCATTATATATTTGGTATTATATTATGGAGAAAAAATAACGGAGAAAAAATATGAGAACTTTATCACTTTTGGGTGCTGGGCTAACTACCGACGTAATTATACTAATTAGTGTAGTTGGAGCATTATTTGTTATAGCCTTTACTATTAGTACCATAAAGTATTTTAAAAAGCGTAAAAAAAGAATGGAAGAAGCCGACCGCGAAGTTGAAGATGTAACAGTAAAACACGGCGTTAGATACACCGATGATGAAACCATAGTAGATAAACTTGGCGATATGAATGTTACCTTTAATAAAGGCGATATAGTATTAAAGCAAAATGTTACCTACCATGCCGGCAAAAAACTAGACTTTTTACCAGGCAAATACACCATTCTTGCAACGAGAGATTCTGAAGAAGAATTTAATGTTAGAATTGGCACTTACGTAAAAACATACAAACATGGTCAAGTTGTTGTTATTGCCGAAGGCGAAGAAGTAACACCAACTAGCACCGACATCATATTAAGATAGTAAAATAGGAGATTATAAAATGGGATTTTTTTCAAGAAATTTAACACTTAAAATATTAGACTGGGAAGACCAAACAAAAAACACAATGGTTTACAAATTCCCTATGGACGGTAGAAAAATATTTTTTGGTTCAAAACTAACCGTTCGTGAATCGCAAGCAGCCGTATTTTTAAATAAGGGCGAAATTGCCGATGTATTTGAACCAGGTATGTATACTTTGCACTCATCTAACCTACCAATTTTATCAAACTTATTGGGTTTACCTTATGGATTTAAGTCACCATTCTTTGCAGATGTATACTTTGTTTCTACAAAGCAATTTACCAATTTAAAATGGGGTACAACCAATCCTATCACAATGAGAGATAAGGATTTTGGAACTATCCGTATTAGAGCATATGGTTCTTACGCATTTAGAGTAACCGACCCTGCAAAATTTTTGAAGGAATTATTTGGAACAAACTCATCATTTACAACCGAAGATATAACTTCTTACCTTAGAAGTATGTTAATATCTTGCATTTCGGACACTATTGCAGAATCAAAGATTAGTGCATTAGACCTTGCAAGCAACCTAATGGAATTTAACAAACAAGTAAGAGAGAATGTTAAAACCCACTTTAATGACTTAGGTTTAACCCTAACAAACTGCGTAATTGAAAACATTAGTTTCCCAGAAAGCGTAGAAAAAGCAATAGATACTCGTTCTTCTCTTGGAATATTAGATCAATCTATGGACTCATACATCAAAATGAAATCTGCAGACGCTATTGGCGACCTTGCTAAAAATCAAGGTATGGGCGGTGTTGGTATGCAAATAGGCACAAGCGTTGCAATGGGTCAAATGATGAAGGACCAAATGGATAGTGCATTTAGTAAGAAAACAACCGAACCTTCTACCGAGAAAACTCAAACTCAATCAACTACAAAAGCTTGTCCAAAATGTGGAGCCATGAATAAGCAAAACGCAAAATTCTGCTTTGAATGTGGTGAAAAATTACCTGCAAAAACTGAAACGTTCTGTCCAGAATGTGGAACAAAAGTTTCCGATAAAACGAAGTTTTGTCCAGAATGCGGAACAAAAATTAAATAATCTAAGTTAAAGGGAAGCAACAACTTCCCTTTTTAAGAAGGAAAATATGAAACAAGTTTTAAATAGATGCACCGCTTGTGGAGCGTTAACTACTTATAATATAGAAAAGCACGCCGTTGGGTGTCCATTTTGTAAAACAGCTGAACCATTAAATTTAAAAAGCAGTTACCCGCAAAAAAGTGAATATACCGAAAATTCTAAATTTGAAAAATTAAAAGAAAATATAGAAATTTTAAAATGTACAAATTGCGGAAGCATTTACGAAAGCAAAAATGAAACAACCAACAACTGTCCATCGTGCGGAGCAGGAACATTTGCTGTAAGTTCTACAATTAGTTCAATACCAACTGCAGTACTTCCCTTTTCTATGCCTAAAGAAGAGATTGGCAAAATATTCAAAAAGTGGACAAGACGCAAATTTTTCGCCCCAAATGATTTAAAAAAGATTAAAAATTTTGATAGTGCCGAACCCATTTATTATCCAAGTGTTGCATTTGACTCAGAAAATCACTTTTCTTACTCGGGTGTAGGCGTAAATAGAATTACAAATTCTAAAGGCGAAACAAAAGTAAAACGAACTCATTTTTCGGACTCTTTTGATACTACTCTAACTAACAAAATTATTCCAGCCACCAATCAAATAAGCCAAGTCGTAATAGACAAAATTCAGCCATTTAATTTATCTAACTGCACCGCATTTGACAAAAGATATCTATATGGCTTTTCGGCGTTAGATACTTCACTTCAATTATCAGATTGCTATAACAAATTAACTTCTATAGTGCAATCCGAAAATATAAACCATGCAAAAAGTGAACAGCGATTTAGGTTCGATGCTATAGAAAATTTAACCGGCACAACCACACTCACAAACACCACATCGGCACTTTGCTTTATACCAATCTGGAAAACTTCTTACACCTATAAAAAACGTAAATATAGTTGCTTTATAAATGGCACTACTGGCAAAATTTCAGGAAATGCTCCAATTAGCAAACTTAAAGTTTCGTTATTTACCATTGGCATAATCGCTCTTGTTGCCGGAATAATCACCCTACTGACCCTATTTATTTAAAAATTTTTAATAATAAAATGAAAATTTATTTGAAAAACGGTTGACAAATAGAATCGGATATAGTATATTATAATAGTCATTTGGGAATATTCCCAAATAAAACCCTTTAATGTGTAAATGGGAGTTTAGCTCAGCTGGGAGAGCATCTGCCTTACAAGCAGGCGGTCGTAGGTTCGAGCCCTACAATTCCCACCATAACACATAAGGGTAAAGCCGTGAATTAATTTCACGGCTCTTTTTTTATTCAAAATTGGAGGCTAATATGCAAATAAAAACAATAGCTAGTTCAAACGGAATGAACCAAAATTCTTACATTGTATATAGTAACAATAATATAGTTTTAATAGATGCTGGATGCGACTATAGTACCCTAAAAATCACCTTAAAAGAACTAAATTTAAGCAACCGAAGAATTGATGGCGTTATTTTAACCCACACCCACTTTGACCATATTTATGGGCTATTTGATATTTATAATGAGTTCAATTGTCCAATATATGTACACGCTGGTTGCTCCGACTTTTTATTTGACAAAATTAAAAACGCTAGTTGTTACTTTGCTGATTTTGCTTTACCAGAAGTTATAAAAAATAATTTAATTGAATTGACCGATAACCAAATATTAACTATAGGCGATTTAACCTTTAAAATATACTTCACTCCAGGACATTCAAAGTGTTCTATTTGTATCTTAATTGATAACATTATATTTACGGGTGATACAATTTTACTAGGTTCGGTTGGTAGAACTGACCTATTTGGCGGAAGTATAGAAGAATTGCAGAACTCTCTTAAATTAATTCAAACACTAAATTATGTAACCGCTTACCCTGGCCATGGTAGAGAATTATCAAAGCCACTCACCGACGCAATAATAAAATTTAACACCTAATAAAAACTTGTTAAAAACTCTTAAAAAACATACCAAATTTAAATTGTTTAAAATGGATAACAACCACCCTTTACACTGATAACCCCTACTTATATACCAACTAATTTTATCGAATAATACTTAATAATAAACTAGTCTTGATTTTTTATAAAATAAAATGGATAACCCCTTTGATCAACATCATCAAGGTTAAGGTTTAATTTTTTTGCTTCTTCAACAAGCAGTTTTCTTTCTTCATCAATATCCATTTCTATCTTTTTTACTTCTATTTCAATGAAATATCCTAAATTTTCCACCCTATCCAACGCTATTTCATATTTATTATTTTTGTAAATATATGTATTTCTAATTTTGTGTATCAAAGCAAACGAAATGATATTTAATTCATTAAATATCTTCTTCATTCTATCTACATCATCAATATTTACTTCATATTCATCACAATACAAATGTTTTTCTTCTTTTTCTGGGTAAAAGTGTTTAAAATTTAATATTTTATTTTCTCCACGCTCTCTTATACTTAACCACTTGTATGGATATTTTTCCTTTGTAAAATCTTCAAACTTAGTTGTGAAATATTCATCTTTTTGGTCTACTTCCTTTATAAATGTAGCATTTGTGTCGAAAAAATTTTTTAAGTCGTTAAATTTTTCTTCACTTATTTTTATTTTGATTTCTATTTCGATATCATTACCCATCTTTTTTCTCCTTTTGTATTCAATGTTAGTTTATAAAAGCCACCCTTTTATTCTTGCTACAAAACATTACTAACATAATTATATCATAGTGGTGATTTTTATTGCAATAAAATTTATTACATAGTAAGAACTTGTTAAAAACACCTTGAAAATAGTTGAAAAGCATTTTAATGTCAACTATATTCTAAAGCTATCCCATTGACAATAAATTAGCATAATGATATAATTGTTTTATTAAAAATTCCAAGGAAATATTATGAGCAGAAAAAAGTATGGTATAAGTGAATTAGCGTTTAAAATAATAGACGCCAGCGAGTCTATTGAAGGTTTTAAATATGACGAAAGTACAATAACCGCAAAAAATGAGAACACTTTTAAAAATATTACAAAGGAATTAGTTATCGATTTTTTGGAATGCCCCGACACAAAGGTATACGCCGTTAAATCGAGTTCGGGCAACTACGAACTTGTCGCACACAACTCTGTATCTAACGAAGCAATCAAAATTTTAGGTATGGGAGACCATTTTGTTGCCCTAGTCAATACCGTTATTGAAGCACAAAAAAGAGTAGCCGCCCCAACGCTTCCAAAAATCACTCACAAATTTATAAAATCTGTTAACGAACAAATTTTGCTTTATCGCTCTGGAGAAGCCGCTATTGGTTCCTACCGATATGAAGACTTTTGGGGTCGCCCTTTAAATGTATCTATTAGCGCAATAATACATGGTAGACTTGTTAGACAAAGTTGTTTTAATACCGAAAACAGTGAAGATAAAAACGTCTTCAAAAAGATGGACGAACTAGTAAGTTGGGTAAACAATGAAGCCTTTAAAGATGAAGACACCATTATGAACGACATCGCAAGATTTCATTCATCATTTATAAGGATACACCCTTTTCGTGATGGTAATGGTAGAACAGCTAGACTTTTGACTAATTATTTATTATTAATAAATGGTTACCCGCTAGTTAATATTTCATCAAAAAACCGCGACCAATATCTTTACGGAATCAATTACGCCGAAGCACCTACTGACGCAGATTTTTGTAAAGACGAAGAGTACAAAAGAGTTTACGAGTTATTCACTAAAAAATATGGAAAACGTGACGATATTACAAAATATTTACCACTCGCCGATTGCTTCAAGCAAAACACATTAGATTCTAGCAATGCAATAATAGAAGATATTATAAATTACAAAGATAAACCAGTAAACATCCAATCTACTCAATTATAGTAAAGTAAAAGACTAAACAAATTATGTTTAGTCTTTTTAATTAACCATTATTCTTTTTATGTACCTGTGCATTGATATAATAAAATAATTTAATTAAATATTTTACAGCAATAACTAGAAAAACATAAAACAACATAACTAGCAAAATATTATAAATCATACTATCAAATACACATATGTAAGTTGGCTTTATTATATAGTAAATAAATGCAACCCCTACCGGCTTCATATCATAAAACTCTAACGCATAACAAACTATTCCAAGTAATGCGAGCCAAATATAGTAACTCTTTTGTTTGTCAAATTTATACCATTTCATAAGTTGTAAACCCGATGTAAACAAATAACCATGACAGAATATACCTATAATAATCTGTTTAGTATTAAACACAGTTGCAAGCGAACCACCGGCTACGATGTAATACAAGAAGTATCCAAGACCGGTAATAATACCTAAAAATGACGCTACATTGTACATTTTTTCAATGTTAAATATAAGAACAACGGCTATTATAAAATAACTTAGCGTGCTAATTTCAAACGGAATCCAAGCGACACCCGTTGTGTAATTATAATAAACATAATAGCAGGTTTTGTATGTAATTAAAAATACACTAATTATTCGAAGTGCAAGCACCGAGTTTTTAAACTTAAAAAGTACTGCATTAAGCACCAAAAAAGCCACAAAACCCAGTAACGCCAGTAGATTATAACTCATTTTTTCTCCTATGTATTTAAATTGTGGCTTATATTATAACATAAAAATAATAATTGTACATCTTTTTTAACAAATTTTTATATTGTTGTTAAAACTTTAATTCACAGACACATGGCAAGTGGTCACTATATTCTAAATCTAAAATATCCGCACTTACAAGTTTATCTTTTAAATCATCGCTTACCAAACAATAATCTATTCTATATTTCCAACTATTATAACTAGTATCCCATCTAGACCTATAACTTCTCCACGAATACAAAACGGTTTGTGGGTTTAAGTACCTAAATGAGTCAACCATTCCCGAATTTAACAAATTAGTAAACGCTTCCCTTTCTATTGGCAAAAACACCGACTTGTTTCTACACTCTTTTGGATGCGTTATATCAATTTCTTCGTGAGCAATGTTGTAATCTCCAACACAAACAACACTATAATTTTCTTTTAAGAATTCAATATATTTTTGTAATGCTTCTATATATTTCATTTTAAAATCTAAACGGGAGTTTCCATTTGGAATATACGCATCAATTATAGCCAAATTTCCGAAAATAACCGTTGTTGTGCGACCTTCGTTATCCGACCAAAACTCGCCCATATTATACAAAACCTTATCTGGAGTACACTTTGAAAGTATTGCCGTTCCAGCGTATCCAGCAACATCCCCACAATTATAAACTGCATCAAATCTACTAAGTTTGTCAGTTTTTACTGCATCAAATAAACTTAATTGTTGCTTTGTATTAAAAAGTAATTCTTTTGCGGTTTGCTCATCGCACCTTACTTCTTGAAAGCAATATATATCAGCATCAAACTTTTCAAGCCAATCAATTAATCCCAATTTTTCGGACGCACGCAAACCATTAATGTTATAACTTACTATTTTCATTTATTATTCCTTTGTAGACAATTACGACAACTTGTTAAAATTTGCAATATTTAAAGTTGCTAGCGTTTTTGTAGTAATCTTATTATTACTATTACACTCATCAATAGTTTGCCATTTGTATTCGCTATGCTCTGTTAAAATTACATTATCAACATTTTTAATTTCAACTAAAAAATTAAATTGTCTGCTCTTTTTACCGCTTCCTGAAAGATAATCAAAAGAACCCAAATATAAACTAGCCTTATTGACATCCAAATTGGTTTCTTCTTTAATTTCTCTTTTTAGTGCATCTATTAGACTCTCCGCAGGCTCCACACCGCCACTAGGTATTTCATCTATTCCGCCCATAAAATCATCACTTTTTCGAGAAAGAATTAAGTATCTACCGCAATCATCTAATATTACTCCACCTACCACTCTTTTTTGAATTCCATCCTCTTCTGCTATTTTTTCTAATAAAGATAATAACTCCATACATTTCTCCTTTTAATAGAATTTTAATTTGTTGGGGAGTTGTAACTATGAAAAATCTTGTATTAGCACCACAATTTTTAGTTAAAGAACCAATCAGCCATCCACACTAATCATTAATTATATTATACATGACAATTTCATCTTTTTCAAAGCAATTAACTTTATGAATAAATTTTTAGAGTTATTATACGAATAAACCCATAAACTCTTCAACATTTTTTGGCAAAATAATGATTTTGTAATAGTTACTTTTATTTTTATATACAAATTTTCAAGCAAACGCTTCAGACTTTAATAATTTACTTGATTTTAGTGCAATATCATTTGCCGAGCAATCCAAATCGACTTTAAGCAAATTTATGTAGAAATTTATGATTACCACCTGTTCCAGAAAACTCACAAGAAAGAGAAGAAAATAAGTAAGATAAAAAACACTAGAGATTTCAGGGTGCACCCCATTTCTCTAGTGTTCTTATTTTGTAAAAATAACTTACTCTTTACACAATTTAGTTTACGCTAAGTCTTTTAATCAAACCCCATTTTGTAACTAATATTAATTACATTACACTTTTTATTAAAATTTTGTTTATATTTATTTTAACTCAAAAATTATAGTTGTTTACTTTAAATTTAATTCTTCTAACACCTTATCATGTTTATGCATAACTTCCTCTGCTTCTTGCTCTTCTTGTTTCTTCTTTTGTTCATTCTTCATTCTGATGTCATGAGCAGTGGACAAAACATACTCCATAGCTTCTAGATAATCGCATCTGGCGGATTCAAGTTGTTTGTTTGTTTGAGCTAGTTTAATAAATCGATGTGTATCATCCTTCACTTTTTTTATAACGAATGCTAAAAGTTTATTACTCACAAAAACTTTGTCTTCTAAACCGTATACATCAACTTCGCCTTCATAGAATCTTCTTATTATGACATATTCGCTAAAATTAAAAAGATTACCGTCAACATCTCTAAATTCACACGTTCCATTTTCTAGCACAACACAACCAACACCGTTTGAATATGGCTCAGCGTATCTATACTCTTCGCTTAATTCCCCATTTACATCTCTATATGCATACTTTCCATTTTTTAACTGAACCCGACCAAGGCCGTCTGAATATGGGTCAGCACTTGGATACTCTTCGCTTAGATTGCCGTCCATATCTCTATACGCACACATACCATTATGTAACTCAACTAAGCCAAACCCATAAGAATAATCAAAAGCCACTCTGAACGCCTCGCTTATATTTTCATTTTCATCTTTATACCAGAAACCTGCACCACACCAACCTCTCAGTTCCCAATTTTTGCCCATAACAATCTCCTTTTATTTTGATTTGCTATATTATAGCATAGCACTTTCAGATTTTCAATGTTTTTTAAAAATTTATCGAGCACGGCTAATTTGTACAACAAAAAAGAAAGTCTTGCTTAACCCGAAAGGCTAAAACCTGACTTTCTTTTTGTTTTCCTGGAGCTGATAGCCGGATTCGAACCGGCGACCTATTGATTACGAATCAATTGCTCTACCAACTGAGCCATATCAGCATAGAACTAAGACAATAATAAGGTCAAGGGAGTATTGCCCTTGACCCCTTAATTTTAAGCAAAATACTACTTCATTTTTTCATCAACGAAAGTAACTAAATCTTGAACAGTTTCAACTTCTGGAATTTCAGAATCTGGAATACTTGTGCCGTATTCATCTTCTAGCCCCATATATATTTCTACTAGATCAATAGAGTCAGCCCCTAAATCTTGTAATAAGTCAGATTCTAGAGTTACCTTGCTTTCATCGATTGAAAGAGTTTTTGCTATAATACCTCTTATGGTTTCAAATGTTGTCATTATTATCTCCTATTATTTCAATTATTAAAATTGTATCTATATTATAGACCAAATAAGCAATTTGTGTCAACTATTTTTGTTGTTTATGCTACATCTATTGTTTCATCAACCATAACATCTATTGTTCTTGTAATGCCTGCTCTTTTAATTTTGAATGATATTGTCATATTTTTATCCCAATTATAGATATGACTTTCTATACTAGACATATGATCTAAAACATCTTCTACTATATTCCCATTTTGCAATGTATATGAAACACTAATAATTTCGTCCGCTACCAAGAATTTCCCGACAGATTGAAGCATCTTCAATGAATAATTTGTTCTAAATCTACCATCGGCATCTGAAATGCTTATAGATTTTTCCTTCCATTCATAAGTTTTGCCATAAGATAGCCCAATATTTGGCTTTTTTAGCGTTCCGTCATTTCTTATTATATTCTTTGCTACACTAACCGCAATAGAACTTGGAATGGCGTAAAATATTCCTTGAACTACTTCATCTTTAATTGTACCATCGTCATTAACATCGGCGTATTTTGCATTAACAATACCTATAAGTTCACCATTAGAATTGTATAGTCCACCACCGCTATTACCACCATTTATTGGAGCAGAGTGACTTAAGAATGTTACGTTATCTCCCGATGTGCTTCTAAACGGCATTTCTTCTACAGATACGACACCCGTTGAAACTCTTAAATTGTTTGCTCTAGAGTTACCTATTGCAACGCAAGAATCTCCAACCGCAATTTCGGTAGATACGGCAATATCTGCTGGTCTACAAGAACTATTTTGAATCGCTTCTAAATCTGATATTTTTAAAACTGCAATATCGTAAGTGCTACTTCCGCCTACTAGAGTTGCAGATAGAGGAGCATCTCCATCCCACAGCAATACACTATATGCTCCATATCCATTTTTATAACTAGAGCTGCTAGAATTTGCCACAACATGATAATTTGTAATTATCCATGCATCACCCGAACTTTCATCAATTTTATAAATTACACCCGACCCCCAAGAACTGTTATTGTCGAAGAAGTCATCGGTTGTTTTCATGCTTCTAAAGCCAACATACTCTCTTTTCATAGCGCCAACATTTACCGTACTAAGCATTCCCTTAGACGCTGCTGTGGCAAGTCCTGTAGATTCTGTTGATGAAATATCTAAATTATATATAGTTCTTTCATTTTCTAATTTTGTTATTTTGGAATAAGTTAATACAACCGCAACTACCAAAATTAGACAAATTATAAATTGCAAAGAATCTACAAAGCCAATTCCTCGTTTCTTCTCTTGCTCTTTGTTAATATTACGATTGATAGGCTCGTTATCGTAAGGTATCTTATTAGAATTATAACTCATCTTACCTACTCCTTTTATCTCACTTCGTAGTTGTTTCTATTTTTTATAACCTTATATAGCAAATATCCAAAATATACAACCATAAGTCCCGCCGTAATATAAAGTAATATTGCTACAACATCCACATTGCTTTCTGGGTTTGTTACCTTAATACTAAAATTAGTGTTTTTAATGCCGTCAACGTAGTCCGTTCGATAAGAATTTAATCTATCATCATATACCGTAATTTCAATATTTGCTTCACCCTCGCCAACTGCTTCTATTAAAACTTGTTGATTAACATAGTCTATTTTTACAATTTTTAAAACTTGCTCGTTGGTAGATTTAAAAACCGGTCTAAAGGTTTGATCTGCAAAAGCATTATGCACTTTATAGTTTACCGAATAAGTTTCGCCCACCTTTAGGTTTAGTGAATTGATAGTAAACCATACACCAGTTCCGTAATCTTGTGGCACGAGCGTTGCCACGCCTACTGTTGCTTCGCCATACGCACTATCTCCAAATATAAACTTTATGACATATTGACCGCTTTCTAGTTTAAAACTCATTCTATTTTGTGCAGATTCATCGGCGGTATCGTCCCAAAAATAATACGTCTTTGCACTTGCACCATTTTTACTAACCATTATTCTAAAATAATCGCTTGTATTGTACTCCGAATCAAGCAAATTTTTTTCTCCAAACCAAAGACTGTTAAAAACATCTTGCGTTTTAGGTAAATTATAATATTCTCCAACATAGTAAGCGCCATCTGCAAATTCTTGTAATGAACTTACCTTTTTATTTACATAAACGAATGGTTGCTTTTCTAGTGCTACTATGTTAGATTCTGACGTATAACCAGCATTGCTTAATTCTATGCTATATACGTATATCGAAGCTTGTTTTATAAAATTTCTATCTTGAGATATATAAAAACTATCAAGTTCGCTTAATGAATAAATATCTATTGTAGCATCATCAATTGTTACCGACTTTTTGATATTATCTAATCCTACAAGTTTTGAAAATGGCAAACTAACTAAGTTCCAGCCATATGGAATACTATTTCTATTAAATGCTGAATCATAATTATACTCATTTTCTTCTGAACTAATGGATGTTTCCTTTGTTAATATTTCATCAAGTTCGTCAGAATTTAAACTAAATATAACTTTTTTAGAACTATCGGCTGAACAAATAAACCCCAGTTCCAAATTATAACAACTGCCCGCATTCTTTATGTTCGCATCAAAGTATATCCAAACCTTTATGCCATAACCAGCTATTTCTTCGGCTTTTATATCACCTTCAAAAAGGGGTTCATCAAACTTTTTTAATTGTGGAGCAATATATTTTAAATTTCCGTTATCCGTTAATGTTGGTTTAAAACTTACGCCACTTTCCCGAACACCGGTATATTTACCATTTTCTCTTTTTAATGGAGTAAAATTTACTCTATTTGCAATATTTGTAGAATTTGATGCAAGGTAAACTTTTTTTGAATATTCGGTAGTAACCGTTTCGTCAGCCACCGCAAAATCTTGTGGAATAATATTTCCCATTCCACAAACAGCCAGAACAATAGCCACTATTAAAAAGAATACTTTTTTAAATTTGTTTTTCATATACTCCCGTTACAAAAATGTGTGCATAATATTTTCTATTTGCCAATTAATTGGCTCTTGACCCGACTCTTTTAAAATTTGGTTAGTTTTAGAAAAATGCTTACAACCAAAGAACCCGCCATAAGCTGAAAGTGGACTTGGGTGTGATGCATAAAGAATTGAATGCTTTGATTGGTCTATTAGTTGTGCCTTTTGTTTTGCATTGTTACCCCAAAGCAAAAAGACAATTCTATTTTCCTTTTGATTCAGTGCCTTTATAACCGCATCGGTAAAACGTTCCCAACCTAAAGCCCTATGTGAATTGGGTTGACCTTCTCTAACTGTTAAAACGGTGTTTAATAGTAATACGCCTTGTTTTGCCCATGGAACTAAGTAGCCATTATCAGGAACATATCCGCCCAAATCACTAGCAATTTCTTTAAAAATATTTACTAAAGATGGCGGAATAGGAACTCCTGGCATTACCGAAAACGCAAGCCCATGCGCTTGACCCTCGCCATGATATGGGTCTTGACCAATAATTACAACCTTTACATCTTTATATGGTGTAAGTTTAAATGCCGAAAATATTTTATTTTCTTGCGGATACACCTTATGCGTTGCATATTCGTGATCTAAACTATTTAATATTTTTTGAAAATACTCACTTTCAAATTCGCCCTTTAATACGTTATCCCAATCGTTGTGAAAAAACTCCATCTATTTTCTCCTTTTATCTATTTGTACGACCCCCATCTTCTTCCGCAAAAACTGCGTAAATTGCCGTATCATATCTTAATTTTTCAGATGGGTCAAATGGCTTGGTGCCTTCAGCATCATAAAACCAGCCCAAGAATTCGGTATTGTACCCTGTCATATTTAATCCAGTAGTAGTAACCGAACCATCAGCATTATTTACAATAGCGTTTGAAGACTGTGCATTTGTTGGCAAAAGCAAAGTTGCTCCCACCGACATAGTAATAGGAACAGGACGTGAACCAATGTATAACGTTACACTAATTTTATAATCTTTTGATAGTTGAACAAGCCTATACAACCCATACGCCAATACAACCGCTGAAATTATACAAGCAAAAACAACAGAAAAAATTTTCTTTTTCATAAATTCGACCCCTATGATAATTTTGTTAGTTTTATTATACACTGCTTAACAAATTTTTCAAAGTAAATTTTTTATTTTTTAGATATATTAAATATTAATATTATATTTTGCAAAAATCTTTGATTTTATTTAAAATTTGTGTATAATAAGTTTAATGAAACGTGATTTAAAATTTTTCTTGCCATATAGAATTGTAATGGTGGTATTCTTTGCTTGTGTACTACTAACTTGTTTTATGCCAATTGTATCCATCGATAAATATACTGAATACAAGTTTTACGATACAAAGTATTCAGCTGACTATATAAGCAGTTACTCGCCAGTGGCATCTAAAATTACACCAATAGACCTTATGAAAAATCTTTGGCTAGATGACGATACATTAGAAATTATTAAACTGGACTATGCAAAATTTAAAGACTGGTGTGATGATTATTACACTTCAGGCAACTGGACAAAAGAAGAATACGAAGAATATTTAGCAAACGCTGAACAAACAAATGTTTACTATATTTCAACTATTTACGATGGAACAGCAGACTTTGCAAGAATACAAGATAAAATACACCTAATCTCCATAATAACCATAGTAATTTATGGTCTTGCGTTAGTTTTATTTTTATTTAATTTTATAAATCTATTTCTAAATGTTAAGTTTATTTACATAACAAACGCACAAGCCTCTTGGATATATACACTTCTTTGTGCATTCTATTGCGTTTATATATTTGCAACCAGCATTACAAACACCGTAGAACTAAACGGCGGAGATGTACGTCAATATGACATTATTGGGCTTTCTACATCGGGACTATTTATTTGGCTAATTGTACTTGAGATTCTTTATTCCGCCTTCTCTATTGTTGTAAGCAATAAATTTGGTAAACTATATATGAGAGTTGAAGAAGTTCCAGAATTTGTAAGTTCAAAAGTTCAAACACCTATAAAACGCAAAAGACCAACCTACATTCCAAATGAAGTGCTTGAAAACCCCAATAAGAATAATAGAACCAAAAATACAAACAAAAAGAAAAATACACGTAAGAAAAAGGGTAAAAAGAAAAAAAGTGGAAAAAAATAAAACATTCAATGGCACTATTATAGATATAAACGATGACGGAAATGGAATTTTAAAAGTTGACTCCGAGGTTATTTTTGTACCAGACACCATCCCAAACGAAGAAGTAACAGGCGTTATAATTGATTCAAGAAGTAAATTTTCTATAGGAAAAGTAACGAATATTTTATCAAAAAGTGAATCTAGAGTAACTCCCCCATGTGAATATAGTACTTCTTGTGGCGGTTGCACTCTTCAACACATAAACTACTCCGACCAATTACTTTTTAAACAAAACAAAGTAAAAAGAGCATTTAAAAAGATAGCAAAAATAGACATTACCCCGCATGAAACGATTTCAGCAAATCCATTTAGGTATCGTAACAAAATAGCAATGCCTATAGACCCAAAAACTAAAAGTGTCGGACTATTTAGAACCAACTCACATAAAATTGTTCCAGTTTCGGACTGTCTGATAACCAAAGAATGGATAAAACCATTAATTAATATAGTAAACGAATTTATTAAGCAATATGATATTTCTATTTATAACGACGAAACCAAATCTGGCTTACTTAAACACATCGTAGCAAGAGAAGTAGACAATAATTTACTAATAACATTAGTAATAAACGGCGACAAACTAAACCACCTAGACGCATTAACCACCAAGTTAAATTCGGTATTTTCAAATAATTATGGTTTAAACTTAAATATTAACAAACTTTGTAATAATTGCATTTTAACTGAAAATTTTGTACATGAATACGGATTAAAATCATTACAGAAAACCGAGTTTGGCATAACTTACCCAATTACAAATGCTAGTTTTATGCAAATAAATGATGAGATTTGTGAAAAAATCTATGAAAGAGTATTAGAAAATATTGATTCAAACGAAATAGTAATAAATGCGTATAGCGGAGCAGGACTTCTAACCGCCCTAATTTCCACCAAAGCAAAATATGTTTACGGAATTGAAATTGTAAAAGATGCAACTACTAGTGCTAATGAATTAAAGTTACAAAACAAAATAACCAATATTACTAATATTTGTGGCGACTGCACTAAAGAACTACCAAACCTTATTCGTTCTAAAAAAATTAATGACTTTACGCTTGTTATAGACCCGCCACGAAAGGGCATCACCAAAGAAGTTGTGGACAGTATAATAAGTTCAAAACCAAACAAAATAATATACGTTTCATGTAACCCACAAACACTTGCGCGAGATATTTCGTTAATAATGAATAGCAATAACTACAATATATCTTCCGTTACCCCATTTGATATGTTTCCACAAACCGCCCATGTAGAAACACTATGTATTTTAACAAAATAATAATTAATGAATTGATGTTAGCAATAAAAATAAATTATAAAAATATAAAAAGAGTGTAGATAAATTTTACTTTACATACACTCTTTTTGTTTTAAAATAGTCCTGTTATAATTCCTTCATTATCAATGGTCATATTGTCAGATGCTGGCACCTTTCCAAGTCCCGGCATTAGTAACATATCTCCACAAATAACAACCAAAAAGCCAGCACCCGAACGAATTTCAATATCCTTTATTTCCACATTAAATCCAGTTGGTGCACCTAGCATTTTTTTATCTGCACTTAAACTGCTTTGCGTTTTTGCCATTATCACTGGAAGATCATTATAACCATAGTCATTAATGGTGTTTATGGCCTTTTTTGCCTTTTCGGTATATGTAACACTTGCTCCACCATAGACCTTGTTAACAATATATTCTATCTTTGTTTCGACGCTATCGGTTAGGTTGTATGCATATTTCAGCTCGCCATTTTCTTGGTTACATTTTTCTTTAACCTTTTGATATAGTAGGCTTGCACCATTTCCACCTTTTGCCCATACTTCATTAACGACAACATCTTCTTCCGGCAACAATTCCTTTACTAATTCTATCTCAGCATCGGTATCGGTTACAAACTTATTTAATGTCACCACCACTGGCACATTATAAACGTTTTTTAGCACTTTTATATGATGAATTAAATTAGATATTCCAAGTTTTATTGCCTCCAAGTTTTCATTTGCTAGATTATCATACATTTCTCCACCATGCAATTTTAGTGCTCTAATGGTAGCAATTAATACAACACAATCGGGTTTTAGCCCCGCAGTACGGCATTTAAAATCTATAAATTTTTCCGCCCCTAAATCTGCACCAAAGCCCGCTTCGGTAATTGTATAATCGGCTAAACTTAATGATAATTTTGTAGCTTTAACCGAATTACACCCATGCGCAATATTTGCAAATGGTCCACAATGAATAATTGCAGGCGTTCCAATTAGCGTTTGAACCAAATTTGGCTTTAGTGCATCCTTTAAAAGTATTGCCATCGCATTCTCTGCTTTTAATTGTTTAGCATAAACTGGCTTACCAGATGTATCAAGTGCGACCATAATATTTCCAAGCCTTGTCTTTAAGTCTTCAATACTTTCTGACATACACATAATAGCCATTATTTCGCTGGCGGCGGTAATTATAAACCTTTCATGCCTTGCATATCCCGTTTCGCACTCAACTTCTCGTAATGCACGTTCATTTACATCCATACATCTACGAAACAGTATTTGCTTTGAATCTATATTTAAAGCGTTTCCTTGGAAAATATGGTTATCTATTAAACTACAGAGCAAATTGTTTGCACTTGTTATTGCGTGAAAATCTCCAGTAAAATGCAAATTAATATCTTCCATTGGAATAACTTGACTATATCCACCACCAGTTGCTCCACCTTTTGTTCCAAAAACAGGACCAAGCGATGGCTCTCTTAAAGCCAAGCACACACTTTCACCAGCGTTTTTAAATGCGTCTGCTAAACCTATACTTACAGTAGTCTTACCATTCCCAGACTTAGTTGGGTTAATCGCAGTAACCAAAATTAGTTTGCCTTTAGATTTTTCACACGGAGCATTTATTTTTGCTTTGTAATTTCCATATAACTCCAACTGGTCTTCTGTAAGCCCCAAACTTTTTGCAACTTCAATTATTTTCTTTGGGGTTACATTTCTTGCTATTTCAATATCACTTAACATCGCATCATCTCCCTTAAATTAACTTATTTTTAATTGTTATTCACTAATATTTTTCTTTATTGCAAGGTTACCACTAACAGTTTCTACTTGCATACTAGACGAAATACCCGAGCCATATGTCTTTTTATTGTCGTCAGATTTTTCTTCAAATTCCGAAGTGTATCTTCCCGACCTAGTATTAAATTTAACTTCATAACCCACAATTGATTCTGGCAAAATCAACTCTACGCTTCCACTTGTTGACTTAACCGAAACGTCAGAAATTGGCACATTAAACTTTAATTTCGAAGCCCCAGAAACCGTTTTTATAACCAAATTAGAACCAATAACATCTTGAGTATAAACACCACCCGAAGTTGTTTCAATATTTAATGTACTAATCTGACAAGTTTTTATAGTAACATTACCACTCACCGATTTAACGTTTAATTTCGTTGCATTAAATCCACCTAAAGAAATTATTCCACTTGTAGAAGTTAAATTAATTTCCGAAAGCGGAGAGCAAACAGCGTTTTTATAATTTCCTTTTACTTTTATAGAAGACGACTCCGTGCTTGCAACGATTTTTGATAAACCATTTACACTCGCTGGCACCTTAATAATAAGTGATTTGTCTAAACCAACATCTACTTTAGTTGCCGAACTATTTCGATACTTTACATATAAAATACCATTGCTTAATTTATATCTTAACTTTTGGTCATCATCCAGCGTCTTTTTATAACTTTCTTCAATAGATATTGTTTCATAATCGCTACTTACATCTATTTCTACCGAACCCGTAACCCAGTCTACGTTAATCTCAGATATATCCATTTCAGTTATACTACCATTACCCACATTATAAGTTTCTGGATTTAAATATATATAACTAGATTTAGAGCAACCTGTAAAAACTACAATGGACGTAATCAGTATTATTAGACAAACGAAATAATTAAATATTTTTTTCATATATCCCCCTTTATATTCCCTTAAATTTTCCCTGGGAACCCTTTTTTGATTTCAGTTTTTGCAAATGGTGTCACATTTTGTTGTGTGTTTAATTGATTTTGACTATTGTTTACATCTGCATTTTCTGCAATTTTAGTATTCGAAGTCATGTTTGAATTTGTATTTATATTTTGTGCAGTATTTTGAGTTTCAGCGGGGTTATTAACCTGACTTACAGATTCTTCTTGCATAGAAACCACAGTTGGAGCCGAAGAAAGTGTAACACTAGGTTGTTGTACATTGCCCGTGTTTTCAATATTATTAGCATTAGAAGTTTCGACCGCTTGGACATTTTGATTTGGAATCATTTGGTTTTCTAAAGTTTGCGGATGGAGCAATTGTTCATTTGGTTGCACATTAGCAAACTGAGAACCCGTGAAATCTTGTTGCTCTTGTGGTGTTATTTGTGATACAACTTGCGTTTGTGGTTGCGTTTGTGGTTGCATTTGCGGTTGTACTTGAGTTTGTGGTTGTTGCGTTTGCGGTTGTACTTGTTGTGATTGCTGTTGTGCCACCGAATATTGAACTTGTGATTGCATTACTTGACTTTGCTCATTTATATTACCATTTAATTTTCCAACATTTACCGGTCTTGGGTTAATGTTTGGTAAAACCGTAACGCCACTAGGTACTGAACTTTGAACAGAAGAAACATTTGTATTATTAATTACTGGAGCATTTTGATTTTCTTGCATTAAACGCTCTTCTTCTGCCTTTTGCTTTTTCTCAATCTCTTCTTTTTCGTCTAAAGCATTTTGAACCACTTGTAAATATTGTCTTCGCTTTATTATTATCCATATGGTGCAAAAAGCACTAATAATTACAAGCAACAATATAGCAATTACTGCTGCAAGCGTGTTGTTTAAATTTATTTTCCCACCCAGACTATTGCTATCTCCAACGACCACATAATAGTCATCATTAGTTGATACATCTGAAATTAAATTTAATATTAATTCGCTAAACATTAAACTTCTCCTTAATATATACTTTTCAATATATAATAAAATTATATCATATAAAAAAGTCAAAAAGCAATTTTATTACCGCCACACCAAAATATTTGTAAAAATATATTGTCAAATTTTATACAATAATGCAAACACTGTTGTTGACATATATTGTGTTATAACATATACTAAGTAAGAAAAGTAAGACAAGTAGGAGGAAAAATGGAAAAAGACAAATTTATTTGGACAACGAAGATGACCAGCAAGGGTCAAATTGTAATTCCAAAAAAAGCACGTGAAATTTTTAACCTAAACGAAGGTGACTCGCTAATATTATTTGGCGACAAGTCAAAAGGCATTGCCATCGCAAAATACGATGACTATTTAGAATTTGCAAAAACAATTTTTGAATCAAAAAATAATAATGAAGGAGATTAATATGTTAAAACTCATAAACTTTACAAAAATTTATCCAAACGGGAAGGTAGGAGCAAAAGACATCACCCTTACCGTTAGCCCAGGCGACATATTCGCTTTTATAGGACACAACGGAGCAGGCAAAACAACAACAATAAAATCAATAGTCGGCATAAACGATTTTAACAGCGGAGATATTCAAATAAACGGCTTATCTATGAAGGAAAAACCATTAGAATGCAAGAAATTATTGGCGTATGTTCCAGATAACCCCGATATTTATAACGCTCTTACAGGAATACAATATATAAATTTAATCGCAGATATTTTTAATGTAGATAAAACTACTAGAACTACTCTTACCAATAAATATGCCGGGATGCTTGAATTAGACAAAAACTTAAATGACCCAATTTCTACATACTCACACGGAATGCGCCAAAAACTAGTTTTAATATCCGCTTTTGTACACAGCCCAAAACTTTTGGTATTAGACGAACCATTTGTTGGTTTAGACCCAAAAGCAAGTTTTACAGTAAAAGAAATATTTAAAGAATTTACATCTAACGGCGGTGCAATTTTCTTTTCAACTCACGTACTAGAAGTTGCAGAAAAAATATGTAATAAAGTTGCTATCATTAAAGACGGCTCGTTGATCGCAAACGGGACAATGAAAGAAATTAAACAAGACCAAACACTAGAAGAAGTCTTTTTAAGGGGGGACAACAATGCGTGAACTTGGAATTCTGATAAAAAATAATTACTATATGTTACTTGGTAGCATACAAGGAAAAAAGCACAGAAAGTCCACAGTTTACGCTAGTACATTGTTAATTTTAGGTATTGTCGCCCTTGTTGCTTTATACACATACGAAGCCAATAGTATGTTTGTAGGTCTTGGAAAACAAAATGGACTATACAACCTTGTATTTTTTCACGGCATACTAACCGCAGTTTGTATTGCTGTTGTTATAGGCGTAATGCGAATTTCAGCAAAAAGCAAAACTAATGACACCGACATACTGCTATCACTACCTATTAAAAAGATTTATATCGTTTTAGCAAAAACCATAAATAAGTACGTCTTTGACTTCTTCTTTGAATCACTTTTATTTACACCGTACTACATCTTATATCTAGTATATACTGGATTTAATGTACAAACACTTTTAATCTGTATCGCAATAAATTTCACACTACCACTATTTAGTGTTGGGCTAAGTTATGTTTTAAATTTTTTAGTAGAAAGAATCTGTGCGAAATTAAAATCGGGCAACTTTATAAAATCAATATTCACTTCAATAATTTTTATATTGGTTTTAGCACTACTTTTGCTTAAAACTAGTTTTTATGGAACCGTAACCGAAACAAATATGGAAAATTATTTTAGCGATAGATTTTTCTCAAATACAATCTTGCAAATGATTTTAACTCATAATATAAAGTATTTAGTAATTTATCTTTGTCTTACTATTGGAACCTTTACTTTAGGTGTTACACTATTTAGCATAAATTATGGCAAGACTTTTGCAAGTTTTCACTCAAAATCTACCACATTTAAATTTAATGAACCAAAATCAATGTTTAAAAACTTGTACAAAAAAGAACTAAACACCTACCTTTCTACACCTGCATACATAACAAACACAATAATTGGCCCCGCATTAATGCTAGTATTTTCAATACTACTTGCAAGTTTAGGAATTAGCGGTATAGAATCTATGTTTGGTATTAGTATAGAAAATAAAACCATATTAACAGCAATTTTAACCTTATTATTTTGCGTAATGACAGCATCAACGGTTATATCAAGTTGTTCTATATCACTTGAAAGCCATAATCTTTGGATAATTAAATCTTCGCCTATAGACGAACTTCAACTACTTAATGCAAAGGCACTTTTACACATTAGCATAATGTTTCCTGCTATATTAATATCTGCAATAATCTGTACACTCTCACTATCGTTGCCATTTACAAGCTTTATTATAATGACCACCCTTCCACTTTTACTAACAACATTAATCGCATACGGTGGATTACTTATAAACATCTGGTTACCAAACCTAGATTGGGACGACGAAACGAAAGTTGTGAAACAAAGTTTGTCGGTATTAATAACTATGATATTTTCATTAATAGTATCACTACTTCCCCTGCTAATGATTTTGATATTTGATAACATTACACTATCAATTCTTTACATTTCAGCCTACTCAATTTACATAATTTTACTCGGACTTGTTCAGTTTATACTCTTCACAAAAGGCATAAAACAGTTCAGAAAACTTGCATAAACCCACACCTAGATGAAGAGTTTGTGGATAATTTTAATTGTTGCACTTGGGTCACGGCAAACGATCCAACTGAAGACAAGCAATTAATCGGAGAGTCTACCACTTGACAAAATGGGGCAAATTTTAGCCCCATTCTTATTTTGCAAAAATTATAAATTTTAGTTTTACTCAAAATTTTTAAATAAATTAAAACGATTAAAAATAATAAATTTTACCTAAAATTTACTTTGAAAGAAACCAAAAATGAAATATAATAAGTAATATGAAAACTAATTATAAAATCAAAAAATTAAAACAAAAAGATTACCTTGAATTTTACGAATCATTAAAGCGCTCAAGAGAACAAAACAGACACGGACTATTTGTATTACTCAGAAACCCCGAAGAATATAAATACACAAAGAATTTTTTAATGCAACACTCTATTGGTGGATTTGCAATCACACCCGACGGCGAATTTATTTCAGTACACAAGAATAATGCACTAGCAAAAATTTATAACGCCAAACATATTTTGCCCCAACTAGTAGAATGTGCTATAAAAAACGGGGCAACCAAAGGCGATTGTTATGGAGAATTTTTGGCAAGTTATTATATGCAATGTGGCTTTGTGGTTGTTGCAAAAGTTCCTTTTGTTAATGTTTACGACAACCCAAAAGATTGGAACTATAACACCTTTGGTAAACCCTATGTATATATTCTTGCAAAAGCAGTTTTTGATAACACCGAATATAAAAGACTAATTAACAACAATGCATTTGCCGACTTTTGCGCTATTGAGCCATTTATAAAAGAAATCAAAAACTATGACCACGCACTAGAATATAGGGATAACTTGCTAGAAAAATTTAAAAATATGTCCTACAACCAAATTATTGAATATATTAAAAAGAACTAGCATAGTTAACTTTTTTAATCCTAAATTACGCAAAATTTCATTTTGTTCCAAACAAAAAATGAGAGTAAATATTGCTCTCATTTTTCTAAACGCTTGAAATATTTTTTAGTGAATTTATTTCATTTTGTAATAATATGAATATACCCCGTTAGTTGAAGTATCCGCCTTTTCTATAAAAAGTTTAAATAGATATTGATTTGTAGAAGCGTTAAACTCGTAGCGAATTTCAAGAGTATAAACGGAGTTCCTAACAAAATATCCTCCCTCATCTGTATTGTGGTTCGTAACATAGTAAAATCTGTAAAGTTTGCTTGGGTTATCATCAAAATAATCAGTTACATTATTACCTTGTTCTAAAACATACCATGTTTCATTTTCACCATACATTACACCGTGATTTGAGATGTGTCCAAAATAACCATTATAGTTTGTTTTGAAATAGTTTAAATAAATATCCGCATTTTGTTTTAAAACATCAACATTGTCACAAGGTTGCGAAAATGAATACCCGCCATTAAACCAAGAATCACTGGAAGATATTGTTCCTTTAAGTCCAACTGGTGCTGTTAAGTTGGACAATCCGACTGCGGACAACTCAGTTTCGGTAAACCATTTAGAACTGTCGTGCAAATTAGAGTTTTCCCCCGAACCCTTATCTCCATCATCGCCACAAGCGGTTAAGAAAAATGTTGCCGGAATAACTAGCAACACTGCCATTATTAAATTAAAAATTTTGTATTTTGCTTTCATATCTTCTCCTTTAATAAAACCTAATTCATGAATTTATGTTTCCATCATTTCTTAAAAATCAAAATAGCCTTTGCGCCAGGTGTGGTTGTTGCAGAAACTAAAGCAAAGCCATCTTTTTCCATCTCGTTACACCTATCTTCTATTTTCTTTGCCATTTTATTTGCTACGGGCGTGTAGCCTATTAATTCAGTTTTATACATTTATTTTTCTCCTTTTTTATTAAATACTTTTAGCCGTTGCCAATTAAGTAAATAATCAAAAAACTTGCGACTTTATAAATATAGTATAACATAAAGTTTTTTAATTTGTATATTAATTTTTAAGCAAGATAAACAAATAATATTACTATTCGTTTTTTCTTAACATCTTTAACCATTAAAAAATATCCAAGGATAAATTCCTTGGGTTCTACTTCTTTTTACCGACCCCACCTTATCAGAAAACTGTATGTTTTTTCGTGGGTTTATACGCATACCTTTGAATGTCCCTAAAACAAAGGCCTTTGGGCACACCCAAAAGTCTTTTGATGTCAAACAAAAATGCACTCTTGACATCAGCCCGCATCAAATGTGCACTTTTTAGTGAATTTATGTGGTCTAAAACCATATAAATATAAAATTAAAAACTAATTAACCCTTTATACACAAAACAATTGACAGAGCCGTTGAAACTTATAGACAAAAAGGCTATCCAGAAGAATGGATAACCCAAAGAATGATGACAAAAAGAATGATGAACAAACTAAGTAGCACTAAAAAATTTTCTAGTGCTATTTTTTTTGATAGTTGTTAATTATAGGTATTATAATAGATTAAATTAAAAAATATCGATGAAACTAAAAAAACTTGAAAAAATTAAAATTTTGTATAAGATTTCTTATAATATATGCTATAATAAAAATAGAAATTCAATTTTATGGGAGGGAAATAAATTGAAAAAGAAATTATTGAGTTTTATTTTTGCTTTTTGCTTAATTATTCCTTGCTTATTTTTGTTAAGTGCCTGTGGCAATGATAAAAAGTTAAATTACATTCAAGTATCTTTGGCTGATGGTGAATATTCAACATCAATTTACGAGGCCAGAGATTTTGGTAATACTACTGGACTTAACAACATAAAAATAAAAGCATATTATTCAGATGGCTCTGATGAAAATGTTGAATTGTCTAATGCTCAAATAGCCGTAAGTTTTTCGGCTGATGGTTCGGAGGAAAGTAGAGTTACTAAAACTTTTGAAGAATACACTCAAATGTGTGAGAATTCAAATCTTACAGCCGGCTCTTGGAAGTTAACTTTAAAGTATAAAGACAATTCTTGCGAAGTTTATATCGGTGTTTCAAAAGTAAACAACACCAGCAACTACACTTTAAATGTTGCAAGTAAAGTGGAAAATATTGGTGAAAATCAAATTTACTATGGAACAAAGTTTGAAGGTATCAACTATAGCGTTTTTAATGGCGACACTCAATTAGATGATAGTATGATTGAGAAAATTTGTATTTTAAATAAAGTTGATGGTTCATCTTCTGACATTTCTTCACTAACACAAGAAGACATCAAGGCTTTACCAAAACCAAGCGAAATTCTTTATTCTGAAAATTATATTGCCAGTGAATTATCATATCTACTAGAAGATATTAACCCGGGCAAATATTTGATTTTTGCTGAAATAAAAGAACAAGAAAATTACCTTAAATCATATTCTGATTATCAAACTCTTGTTATCAAAAAATCACAAATCGTTGCAACCGCAGAGGATTTTACGATTGATTTCACCTTTAACTATGATTTTTGTAAAGGTGTCACTCTTGATGAAATGTTGCACGGCATACCAAATGGTAATGGTTATTTATCTTTCGGTAATTCAAAAATAAATGGTAAACTATCATTACTTTTCAATTCTGACCTTAATGACGAAAATAACAATTTAGTAAATGATAACAAATTAACAATGGAAACATTGATATGGCATAATTTTGAAAATTCCGATTGGGATTTCAGTAGGACTAGTGATGAAATTGATGATAGAATTGCTATTTATGGCACCCTTGCAGAAGTCAATCCTAAAACATATAACTTTGATATCACTAAAGGTGAAACAAATACAATAACAACCAAGGTTAAGTTTGTACCCAAAGGAGATGAAAATTGGGCTGAAAAAGTTTATGCTGAATCTAAAGAATTTGAAATTACAATTATACTTCACAGAACTGCATATTCAGCACCTACATTAGATGTTTTAAACGAGTTAACCGACTTTAAGTATTCAACCGATAACAATGGTAATCCTGAAAAAATGAAATTTCAACTTAATGTACCAAATTATGAATTGATTCCTTATGACGCAACGCAAACAGAACTTGCACAATACTTGATGAACACAGAAGCAAATAACGCTTATTGTATTTATACTAATGCCGAATTTAAAAAAGATGGTTATGAAAACTATGTTTATTCTTCAGCTGTTGGTAGTTATTTTATAAGATGTTATATTAATCCAAATTTATATTATAACGATGAATATTTAACTACTCCTCCTCATAGAAATATAACAATCACAAAACACGATAAAACGGGCGAAAATGAAGGATATATTGAATATAGCTGGACGATTTCAAAAGGAGATATCGCTGAACAATCTTGTTATTCTGCAAACGTTGGCGAATCAATTAAATTCAATACAGATAATACTGTTGAATTAAAATTTGGAGAATATGATAGTTATAAAGATGTAAATTTTATGTGGGAAGCGATGCCTGTTGGAACTCATAAAGATAAATACAATAACGATCTTACAAGCAATATTACCGGACATTTTGAACAAATTGAAGGTAAAGATTCAAGGTATCAAAAGTTTGTTTTAACACCTGACTCAACCGTTGGAAGCACAGATGATTATTATAATTTAGTTATAAGAATTTATTATTCTGGTGATAACAACTGGGATTATTTTGAACAATATTTACTTGTTCAAATATATAAGAATAACTAACAATACAGCAACTTTTTATGAGGACAAAAAATACAACCGAGCAAGGTTGTATTTTTTTGTGTTTTGTTTTCTTATTTAAAGAAAATATACATTCCACCAAATGCAAAGAATAGCACACCGCCAACCAATGCAATGGTTGGTAAAACATTTGCAAGAATCAATGCTGTAGTGCCTTTCCCATTGATTTTTCTTTGTTGTTTTGCTAAATTGATTGCTTTTATTTGAATTGAAGGTGTAAAAATCAAAACCAAAACTAAAACAAAAATACCCAATCCAATATTTACCTGCCATGAACTAGCAACCAATATGAATGCAATCAAATAAACAATGGTGCTGACAATAGTTACAACAATAGATAATTTCCCTTTTTTGTTATCTTTTAATTCTTCTTCTGTTGGATTGCGATTGATTTCGGTATCTCTTTTTCTTTCTATTCTCCAAAGTTTTCCGATAGCTTCAAACGTTGCCTTTAAACCTTTAAAAAATTTCATAATTACTTCCTTTCGTAATATTATGAATAAATTGTATCATATTTAATAAAAAATCACAATAAAATTTATTTTCATAAATATAAATTTTTACCGACCCCACCTTATTTGCCTTAAAAACTAGCGTGCTTATTAGTCGCAGGCAATGTTTCAGGCGCAATTACTTCGTAATATGCTCCTAATAAGTTCTTGGAGTCAGCGGATCTTGTCTACTTAATTTTACCAAATAAAAAAGTCAACCGAATTGGTTGACTTTTTTGTTTGGTTGGATTGAGTGGACTCGAACCACCGACCCCCACCTTATCAGGGTGGTGCTCTAACCATCTGAGCTACAATCCATCGATATTGTTTTAACGACTTTAGCAACTGTCAAAAAATGTGGTGGAGATAATCGGATTCGAACCGATGACCCCCTGCTTGCAAGGCAGGTGCTCTAGCCAACTGAGCTATACCCCCATAATATTGCCAAAACGAATGTGGCGGGAATATTCAAAACATACATCAATATCACTATTGACTTTATTATGATACCACCTTTTATTCGCCTTGTCAATATTTTTTAGCAATTTTTCTAATTTTGTTTCAAAAAGTTTATCGCCTTTTCAAATCTTTCTTTAACTTCTTTTTCACCTAATAATTGAATAATTTCATATAAGTCTGGGGTTTGGCGTTTTCCGGTCAAACTAACTCTTATAATTGTAGAGAAATCTGCCACACTTCCCACAAAGTTTTCTGGATTTTTCTTGTATTCCTTCATATCTGGGCAGAATCCACACTCACCTGCAATTTCCTTCATACAAGCGAACCAGTTTTCTTTATCGGCATTTATATCAAACTTTTCTGTATATTTAGTTAACGCTTCTACAATTGTTTCTTTAGAAATTTTTTCATAGTCAAAAGCGGAATAATCATTTGTAGATAGCGAACTAAACATATAACTGTAAAATGGAACAGCTTCACTAAATGTTGTAATATCCTTACGTGGTCTGTTTGGATTTTTATCCATTCCAAAAACCTTTTTGCAATAATCTGCATTTTCTTTTAGTAGTTTTGCAATATCGGTATTATACTTTTCAGCCCACTGCAAGGTCTTGTTATACATCTCTTCCCCAGTAAATCTACTAATAATATTTTTACTAACGTTATCAATTTTTGCAAGGTCAAACAAAGCACCGCTCTTACTCATATTGCTGATTTTGAAATCAAATTCAGTTATTGGTGCATCTGGATGCTCCGCTCTCCAAGGTTCATAGTTAGAATTGATTAAATTCATTAAGTAATCAATTATTGCACTACTTGGATAACCCGCTTCATGGAACCATCTACTATCTGCCCATGTATCCTTACGCTTACTAACCTTACGAACATTTCCAGTTTCTGTATCAATAGTATTAACGGTTGGGGTATGCAAATATTTTGGAGTAGGAAGTCCCATATATTCAAATAATTGTACATGTAATGGAACGCTTGGGAACCAACTTTCATCTCTGACAACGGTGGTTGTGTGCATTAATGTATCATCAACCAAATGAGCTAAATGATATAATGTTTGCCCATCACTTTTTAAGATGATATAGTCGTTAGAGTTTACAGGTAGTACAGTTTCGCCAATTCTTAAATCTTTAAACTTAAATCTTTTAGTGCCGTCGCCATTACTTTTAATTCTAATTGTAAATGGTCTGCCAGCCTTTAAGTTTTCTTCTACTGCTTCTAAACTTAAATCTCTGCACTTTGCCCATCTTCCATAATATCCTAGTGGCAACCCTAGCCTTAGTTGTTCTTCCTTTGCTTCATTGTCTTCGCCATTACAAAAACATGGGTAAGCCAAGCCCCTACTTACTAAATCTTTGGCGAACGCTTGATAAATTTCCTTTCTACGACTTTGAATATATGGACCGTACTCGCCTTTTTCTTGCGTTTCAGAAATAAAACCTTCGTCAAACTCTATTCCAAAGCCCCTAAGTGCTGGGACAAAAATATCTGCTGCACCTTCTACTTCTCTTTTGCTATCGGTATCTTCATCTCTCAAAAAGAAAACTCCATTTGGTGTAGACTTTGCAACTTCTCTATTTATTAAGCATTGATATACGCCACCAATGTGCATATATCCCGTTGGGCTTGGTGCAAATCTTGTAACCTCGGTTCCTTCTGGTAAATCTCTTTTTGGATACATTTTATAATAATCTTCTGGCGTTTTTGTTATGTTTGGAAACAACAAATCCGCCATCTGTTTATATTCGTCTAATGTAGGCATTTTACTCTCCTTTTTTGTTATTTAATAAACTATTTTCATCAATGTATGTTGCTGTTAAATCGGCTATATGCATCCATACGCATAGCGGAAATCTTCTACAACTCTCGCTTAATCCATTTGCTCCGCCTTGAACCCTTGCATCAAAACCGCCCATATGCCAGTTTATAGCAAGTGCTTCTTCTCGGGTTAGTCTAATAAAGCCATTAATTATGTATACCGACTTTTCGCCATGACCATAAGGCAATTTCTCATCCACCGAATAATATGGCTTTTTAACCCATTCTCCATTTTCCTTTACGTTTCTATAATCTATTTTGTAGAAATCAATCTTACATAAATCATGCAACAACCCACAAATAACTATGGTATCTTCTGGATATTTATCATATCCACCATACTCACTAACTATGATTTTATTTAATCTCTCATAAACATTTAAACTATGCTCGCATAGTCCACCTTCGTGGTCACAATGGTATCTAGCACTAGCGGGAGCAATGAAAAAATCACTTTTTTCAAGGTAAGCAATAAGTTCATCTACGCCTTCTCGCTTTACCTTTTCTTTTAGTAAATTTATAAATTTTGCCTTATTTTCTTCTACTTCACTCATTAAAAATTTTCCTTTTTTAACAATTTTTTTAGCGACCTGTTAAAAACTATACAACAATATTAAATATTTTGCCTGGTATAAATATAATTTTCTTAGGTTCGCTTGTTAAATACTTTGCAATTTCTGGCGATTCCTTTGCAATTTGCACAATCTCATCTTGGATTGCGTCTTTTTTTGCCTTAATAACTCCACGAAGTTTACCATTAATTTGTACAGGAATATCTATTTCATCTAGTTCCAACTTGCTTTCATCACACTCTGGGAATGATTCTTGTGCAATATCTACACCAAAAACAATCTCATACATTTCACTAGTAATATGTGGTGCTAGCGGATTTAAACAAATTAAAAATTGTCTTAACTCTTCCTTTGTTATAAAGCCGTCTTCTTTAATCTTTTTAATAAACTTCATACAAGCACTAATTGCGGTATTAAGTTTTAAATTTTCGTAATCTTCACTTACCTTCTTAATTAATGCATTAAGCTCGTATTCGTGTTCTTTTGAAACTTCTTCGCCTTTGATAATATCTTGCAATTTCCAAACCTTCTCCAAGAAATTTACTATACCATCAACGCCACTAAATGTCCACACACAATTATCTTCGTATCCTGCCAAAAAATGCAAGTGCATTCTAGACACATCTGCACCATACTTATCTATAACTTCGGATAGGGTTACTCCATTTGTAGAGCTTTTACTCATCTTTTTGCCTTCGCTATCCAAAATTAGTCCACTACCCATCTTTCTTAAGAATGGATCACGGGTTGGAACTACACCAATCTCATATAAGAAGTTTTGCCAGAAGAATGCATACAAAACGTGTCTTGTAATGTGTTCGGTACCACCAGTGTAACAATCTACACTACCCCAATACTTAAGTTTTTCAAAATCTGCTAGTTTTTCTGAGTTATGTGGGTCGGTATATCTTAGCCAATACCAACTAGAACCCGCCCAGTTTGGCATTGTATCGGTTTCGTGTTTTGCATCTCTTCCACACTTTGGACACTTTGTGTGTACCCAAGAATCTATTTTAGATAGTGGAGAGTCACCCTTAGCGTTTGGTAGATAGTCATCGGTCTCTGGTAAAACCAATGGTAAATCTTTCTCGTCTATTGGCACAATTCCGCAATGATCGCAAAATACAACTGGGAATGGCTCACCCCAATATCTTTGACGGTTAAATGGCCAGTCTTGCATTTTGTAATTAACCTTACGAACGCCAAAACCTTGCTTTTCTACATATTCTGCAATTGCTTTTTTAGCATCTTTTACACACATTCCACTAAACTCGCCCGAATTCATCATCTTAGAATTTTTCTGTAAATACTCTTGCTTTTCTACAGCCTTTGTACTAACGTCGCCTTCTATTACTTGAATCATAGGAATATTAAATAGTTTCGCAAACTCGTAATCTCTTTGGTCATGTGTAGGAACAGCCATAACAGCACCCGTTCCATAATTTACTAAAACAAAGTCACCTAGGAACAATTTTACCTTGCTTCCATTTACTGGGTTTACGCAATAAATGCCTTCTAGTTCAACCCCAGATTTTTCTTTAACCTGGCTAATTCTATCAAACTCGCTTTTAAAGGTAGTCTTTTCTTGATATTCTCTTACTTTATCAATATTTGTTATATATGGACTAAATTTTTCTACCAATTCATTTTCTGGTGCTAAAACTACAAAAGTCACACCATAAATAGTTTCTATGCAAGTGGTATAAATTTCTATATCTCCAATATTATTGCCAGCGGTATCTTGCACCTTAAACTTTACTTGCATACCTTCACTTTTGCCAATCCAGTTTCGTTGTGACTCTTTTAGGCTTTCCGCCATATTAATTCTGTCCACATTTCCCAAAAGTTTCTCTGAGTATTCCTTCATTTTTAAAAACCATACATCACGATTTACTTGTACAACATCACTACCGCATCTATCACACTTACCGCCTTGGCTGTCTTCATTAGATAGTACAGTTTGACACTTTTCACAAAAATTAACCGTACCCTTCTTTTTGTATGCCTTGCCATTTTTTAGTAATTGCATAAATATCCATTGTGTCCACTTATAGTATTCTGGGTCCGATGTGCAAATAGTTCTATCCCAATCAAAACTAAGACCAATCTTTTTAATTTGACTGATCGCATTATTCATTCCTTGTTCTACAAACTTGCGAGGATTAATACCCTTTTTTATGGCAGCATTTTCTGCAGGCAAACCAAAAGCATCTCCACCTATTGGAAATAAAACATTGTATCCCTTAAATCTTTTATATCTAGCAAGTGCGTCAGCAGGAACGGAACCCTTTAAGTGTCCCATATGCAAATTGCCACTTACATTAAAAAATTCATATAATACATAGTACTTTGGCTTTGTTGGATGAAAATCTACAGCCTTAAAATAAGGTTCATTTTCCCAACGTTTTTGCCACTTTTCTTCTACTTCTCTAAAATTGTATTTGTCCATATTTTAATTCCTTATAAATTAATGAATTTATTTTATCACAATTGTTTTTTAACTTCAAGCGTTTTTATTAATAATTGAATTGCCTTGTATTGTTTTAAAAGATAGTTTTATTATTGATCAAATTTACACTTGTATTACCACCAGTCAATATGATATAATCTACAAATAAAAATCCAGCATTGGTTAGGAGATAAAAAATGACCGAATTATTTAACGAAATTCAAAACACCGAAAACTATAACGATAAAAATGAACTACTTATGATAGTACTTTTAGCATGTAATAGTGGAAAATTTAAGGTGAAAAAACAAAGGTTTGTCTACGACTTTTGCATAAACGAAATAAAGAAAGTAACTTTAAAATTAGACGACTCTAAAGGCTTTAATTATAACGACAATCTACTAACCTATGGTGAAAAACTTTTTAATTTACTTATTCTTACCGAACTTGGAGATGAAGACAATTTACCCCTTTTGCAAAATTTTACTAATGTAATAAAAAAATTTCTAGGGCCTATTGATACTATCTTTGAGCTTTGCGAAAAGGAAACAAATTCTTTAACTGACGCAACAAGATTAATTAACGAATTAAAAAACGTTAAAGATGTTGAACTATTTAATAAAACGCTTTTTAATTTATTAGAATCACAATCACAAAATAGTTTACATTTTTCGGATGATGCAAAGGACGCTCTTGCTAGTTTTATAAATTTAAGCATCAATAACCTTGCAAATAAATACGACACCCTAAACGAAAATGAAAAGCACACACTACTTGCTTTAGTTGACCTTTCTTACTATTATTTTAACAAAGATACTGAATCTATTCTTCCACAACTTGCTGAATTAAATGACGACTTGTGTTTTAGCGTTATAAGACAACTATTGCAAACAAAAAAGCATATAGATATCAATCTTGTTTCAAAACTTGCGCAAAATTTAGAATACGCATCAACTCTATACTCTATGCTAAACCATTTTGGACAAGAAAAACTTTTCCCGCAAGAATATACCAATAATTTATATCTTTCAAAAAGTGCATTGGTTAGGTGGCTATTATACCCAACTGAACTTGGCAAAGCACCCGACAAAATTGAATATATTACAACTGAAAAAATTAAGAAAAGCGAATACTATATTTATAAATTTATGTCCGATAGCAACACTCTTGCAAACGAAAACAAAAATGTATGGTTGGTAGGCTGGGCAAACGCAGACGGCAACACTTTTAGCGACTTTGAACCATTAAGCACTTTTGAGACCGGAAACCCTAAAAAGACCATGAAGCAAATCGTAAAATCAATAAAAAGAAGAAAACGCACACTTAAGTAATTTCACCTTTATTGATAAATAAGCAATTTTATTAAACCCCTTGAATTATTTACATTTTGTGGTAGAATAGTATAATAAAATTTCGGGGGAAAATGTATGTTAAAAAACACTTACGACAAAAAACTCGCACAAAATCGTGAGAGCTTAAAAAACTTTGTCGAAAATGAATACGAAAAACTAATTAATTGCACAGATAGTTCAAACCTAACTGGTGCAGAAAAAACTACACTAAGCGAAGAAATTTTTAAACAAAAGGATAAGCCTGCTTGTTTTGCATATATAATAAAATATATCGCAAGTTTGTGCGTTCAAGAGTATCGCTCATTGTACACAAATAGCCTTTCTAGTGGCAACGTTTCGGAATACAAACTATTCCTTTCTTCTACATGCTTTGATGACGAAACTGTTGAATATTTACAAAATATGGATAAGTTTAATTTGCATAGAATTAAATTATACATAGATGCAAAAAGTAAAGAACTTGTGGAAACACTAAGCGCTAGCAACCCTCTAGAAGACACAAAACTAGAAGCCCTAAAAAATACACTTTTAAACACAAAAGACGAAACAATTAAACAATCTATTATAGTTTCTTATATTGCTAGAAAAATGCGTTCAGAGAACCCTAAATACTATAGATTATTGCAAACTATTCATACTGACGGAAACGGCAACAATATAGATTCTCCAGAGCAAAAACTTTCTTCAATTTATCCAGATTTGAAGATTGCAGTCGTTTCACAACATTCTATTAGACATACCGAAGCTATGCACAACAAATATGTAGAAGCCTTTAGAAACGCATACTATTTCTTTTTAAAAAATGAAGATGATGTTAAAAATGCAATAAGCACCTTAAATGCAAACAACATCCCAATAACCGACGAAACAATACAATTACAATTAAAGTACAATTTTGGTAAAACACGAGCATATAATGCAGTTTATAATTCCACTTATTGTTCTAGTTCTGAAATTTTAGAGATAAAGTCACAAGTTGAAAAAGCAAGACAAGACCTTAAATTGTTTTATAGCGATATATCTAACCAATTAAATCAATATGCAAATGACCCTAAAAATATAGAAATAGCGAAAAGCTGGTTTAAAACAAATTTTGGCATAGAAAATCCAAGCCAAACTCAAATTACAACGGCGGTTTTAGCAAATAGTGCACCTGTTTACACACAAAATCAAAATCTTGCAAGTGTTTTACGTTCTTTTAAAAAGGCATTATCTGTAAATAACGCTTACACCGACCAAATTATTCTTTCAACTTTTAAAGCACTTGGCACTCCTTTAAAAAATAGCGAGTTAAAAGAAGTTAAAGAAACAGCTGACCTTGTAATTAAAGCATCTATTCAATCTAAAAAATTAAAAGCACTAGCACTTCTTTCAATTCAAAAAGATAATGTTATTTCAAAGATTGAAAAATATCTAAAAGATGAAAATTTTAGAAATCTTGCAATGAACGAATTAAATGAAAATTTAAAGAAAAATCCAAAATCAAAAACTAAAATCAGTGACACTGCCATAACAAACCAACTTCTTTCAAGACTTAGAACATACAATCAAACATTATATGTTACAATATCTAACTTGAATCTTGAAAACCTTGGCACCGGACATGTATCTGCAAAACTAGAAAAATTAGGTTTTTCAGCAGTAAAAAATCCGACCAGACAAGAAATAATTGTAGCAGAATACAAAAAAGCCTTAACTGATAGTAACGCACGTAAAGAGTTACTTCAAAAAGCCTATAATGCGGGCTTTGATGTCGATTTAAAACTAGAAAATACAAGTCTAGCCTATTTAAACAATAAAGCAATGGCAACTTATATGCTAAACGAAAGAACCAACGAATTTTATACTTTCGAAAATTTTGCTGACACCGCAAAAGACCTAGATGTTTATGATTATTACGAAACTTTAACTCAAAACCTAAAAAAGAGCATGCGTTTAAATAGTCAACTAATAAAATTATTTTTATCTTTAAACAGCAAAATTAGACTTTCAAACGAAGGCGAAATATTAAACCCAGAAAGCATTGATATGCTAACCTACTTATCACCTATTCAACTAAAAAAATACAAATTAAAAAGTAATCACACTATACAAGATCTTTCATCATCAAGAAAATTCACCACCAAAGAAATATCCGCAATAACACGCACTGGCGTAATTGGCGGAAACAACCATGATTTTGCGGGATACAACGATTTAACCAATTTATCTAGATTTTTTGATAAAAATTTAGACTATACCATAGCCGTTGTATTAAAACGGAATCGCGACTTTAGTAGCAAAACCGAATTTAGAAGATTTAGCAGAGAACGCTTAACTAAAAGTGATATAGATAACCTTAATAGAATAGTTGAAGAAAAATTTAATAAATATATTAGTTCAAGCGAATTTAAAAACAAAGATAGCAGAAACATTGCATACGCTGACCGCTATAAAGCAGTTATAAAGTATTTAGAAATATGTAAAGATGTATTAAACGAAAATATAAACTTAAATCAATCTGAACAATAAAAATTTAAATAATTTAAGGTACAAAAAAACGGAAGAAAATTCTTCCGTTTTTTTTTATTTGATTAATTAGATGTTAAGTAATCTGAAAATGTGCTTACTTAATACCATAAACACAATATCAAGAATCCAAATAATGTTCCATCCGAAAATTAATCTGATTAAACCTGCTACAATCTTGCCTTCCATGAATCTGGTAACAAATCCACAAACCCAAGAAGTAACTGGTATAATTGCTAGAATAACACTAACAATATAAGATAAACCAAAATAATCGCTCTTTCCTGCCATTTATGTGTCCTCCCTCATTAAATTCTGTATTTAATATACTACATTGTATTAAAAAAATCAATAAAATATTCTATCTATTGTGAAATTTTTTCTAACTGTTCTTTAGAAATCATTATATTGAAACCATCTGGAGCAACTAAAAAGATATTTCCCTTTATTCTTTGAATACTTCCGTTTAACGCACACACCCCTCCGCTAATAAAATCTAGTATTCTTTGAGCTTCGTTATCGGTTATGGCATCCAAATTTACTATTGCAGGTTCGGTCTGTTTTAAATATTCTATTAGTTTTTTTACATCTTCATAATTTTTAGGTGTAAAAAACACAAAGTTTTTTTGGTTGTATGAGCCATACGGATTATAAGTTTGAGTTATACCCGTTTTCCCCATTCCGTCAGGATTAACGGTATTAAATTGGTCTTTGTTCATAGCGAACGAATTAGGGTCGGAACTATTCACTTGTCCGAAATCGCTAATACAATTAAAATTATCGTTTAGACCTTGTTCCTTTTTTCTCTTTTGTTCCTTTTTTAGTCTTCGACGTTCTCTCCAAGACAATTTAGTTGTATTTTCGTCTTCGCCATCCACTTCTTCAGACTCAAAGCCAATACCTTTCATAATAAAGTTAAATAAACCCACTTTCAACAATTCTCCTTATTTTATGTCAATATTTTACCATAAAAAAAACTATTAGTAAAATATTTTTGCACAATAGTTTATCGTTTTATTACTATAAATAAACATATTTTTATTCTAGCCCTCACAATAATTTGCGTTTTACCAAAAATTCTCATTAATTTGTGGCACCAAAATTTGACAAAGCATATTTTGAACATATAATCAGCCCTGTCGACAATATTTGTATTTTTAAGTCAATAATCTATCTTAAAATTTTCAGATATTGAATTACAATTATTAATTGAAAATAAAAAAGGAGAATTTAAATGTTAATAGAACCACTTTTTGACCGAGTTGTATTAAAAGAAGTTAAGGAGAACACCACAAAGTCTACATCGGGACTAGTACTACCCGAAACCAACCAAGAAAAACCATTAATTGGCGAAGTTGTAGCAATAGGTAATGGTTTAACCGCAGACGGAAAACAATTAGATATGGCTGTAAACGTTGGAGATAAAGTAGTTTACAGTAAATATGCCGGTATTAATTTTAGAATTGACGGCGTTGAAGTTGTACTAATAAGACAGGGCGATATTTTAGCTCGTATAACAAAATAAGGAGTAAATTAATGAGTAAAATTTTAAAATTTGGCGAAGACGCAAGAAATAGTATAAATATAGGTGTAAAGAAACTTGCAGACGCCGTAAAAGTTACATTAGGTCCAAAGGGCAGAAATGTAGTTTTAGATAGACCATACGGAAACCCACTAATAACTAATGATGGCGTCACTATAGCAAAAGAAATAGAATTAGATGACCCATTTGAAGCAGTTGGTGCAAACATTATAAAAGAAGTTAGCATAAAAACAAACGACCTTGCAGGAGATGGCACGACAACTGCAGTAATTTTAGCCGAAAGTATGGTTCATGAAGGCATAAAAAATATTGTAGCCGGAGCAAACCCAATAGAAATAAAGGACGGAATTAATCTTGCTATTGATTTTGTTGTTAAAGAACTAGAAAAGCAATCAAAACCCGTTAGCACAGATTCCGAAATTGAGCAAATTGGAACAATTTCTTCAGGGGATCCAAACATCGGTAAATTGATTGCATCTGCAATAAAAGTTGTTGGTAGTGATGGTGCAATAACGCTAGAAGATGGCACAACAAACACAACCGAACTAGTAATAACTGAAGGTATGCAAATAGATAGAGGACTTTTATCTCCTTACATGGCAACTAATTCCGAAAAACAAATTGCCGAACTTGACAACGCAACCATAATAATGACTGACAAAAAAATTACCACCTTAAACGAGATTGTTCCGCTGCTAGAACCAATTTTACCTGAAAACCCTAAAATATTATTAATTGCCGATGATATAGAAAGCGAGGCCCTTGCAGGTCTTGTAATAAATAAACTACGTGGTAATCTTAACATTGTAGCTATAAAATCTCCCGCCTTTGGTGATAGACGAAAGGAATTAATGGAAGATATGGCGACTTTGACGGGTGCCACAATTATATCAAGCGAAGTTGGTTTAGATTTTTCGAGTGCAACTAGAGATTGTTTCGGCAAGGCTCGTAAAGTTATTGTAGACAGCGCAAGCACTACAATTATTGACGGGTTCGGAAAAAAAGAAAAAATTGAAAGCCGAAAAAATCAAATTCGTGAAAAACTTACAACACTCGAAACCGAATTTGAAAAAGAAAAGTATACCGAAAGATTATCAAAATTATCGGGCGGAATTGCAGTAATTAAAGTTGGTAGTTCTACCGAAGTTGAAATGCAAGAGAAAAAATTAAGAATAGAAGATGCCTTAAACGCCGTAAAAGCTGGCACAAAAGAAGGCGTAGTGGCTGGTGGTGGAATTGCTTTATTAAACTGCATAAACCCACTAAAAGAATATATTAAAACTTTATCTGGGGATATTTTAACTGGTGCAGAAATTGTTTGCAAGGGTTTGTCTGCCCCATTATTTCAAATTGCAACCAACTCCGGTAAAGACGGTGGAGTGATTATAAAGGAATGTATGACTTCTACCACAAGCAACTATGGTTATGATGCCAAAAATGATAAGTTTGTCGATATGTTTTCAGCTGGCATAATAGACCCTACAAAGGTAACTCGTTCGGGAATTACCAATGCTGGTAGTGTAGTATCTACCCTACTTACCACCGAATGTATAGTGGTAGATACTAGAGATAATTCAACTCAAAATCAACAAGCGTAGGTTTAAAAAATTTACATAATAAAATTCAAAAAGTTCACGAGTGATTTTACATCGTGAACTTTTATTTTTTTAGACATTTGGTTGCTTTCTACCCGTTGCTAGCGCATCGCAAATTTCATTATATTTATCTCCCGCATGCCCCTTTACTTTATTGAATACAACGGAATGGAATTTGGTAAGTTCTATCAATTCCTTCCAAAGTTCTATATTTGCAACTTCTTTTTTTTGTGAATTTCTCCAGTTATTCTTTATCCAACCCGAAATCCAGTCATCATTAAACGCATTAACAACATATGCACTATCACTAAATAAATTAACATTGCAAGGTTCTTTTAACATTTTTAATGCTTCTATGCAAGCGGTGAGTTCCATTTTATTATTTGTTGTTACTTCCTCAAACCCACTAAGTTCCCTTTGTATGTTGCCATATATTAGCACAGCACCCCAACCGCCCTTTCCTGGATTTCCTGAGCATGCTCCATCTGTATAAATAGTTACTTCTTTCATATTATTGTTTATTGGTAGAACCAAAACCACCCTTTCTTACATTTTTTATTTCTTCTTCATCATCTACTGTCAAAAACTTAAAGAAGAAAATTTGACCAATTTTATCTCCCTTTTTAACTACATAAGGTTCTTTACCATGGTTAAAAAGCATAAAGCCAATATTTCCGTCGTTGCATTCACAATCGGCATAATCACTTTCTATAATTCCGACACCTTGAGCAAGCATTACACCACGCTTACCCATACCGCTTGTTGCACTTAGCATAAAGCCTTCGTCTTCATTACAATAAGCTTTACAGTTAATAAAAATTAATTTTGTATCACCCGCTTCTATCACTTCATCTATTGGAGAATAACAATCGTAACAAACGGCATGCTTTGTTGCTCTAACTGGCATTTTAATATCTTCGGTTTTCTGCCCATACATTAACATATCGGGTTTTATTGGTGCAAATTTTCTCATGAATTTCCTCGCCATAAAATATTCGTTTATTAGTATACCAAATACTAATTATATTTCAAAGAAAAAGTATCATATTTTTGTTTTTATGATACTTTATTTTGATTTTTAATGCTTTACCATAATTAACTTTGGGTTTTACTATTATCTTGTGTGCTTTTATCGTTAAAGTTATCTAACTTTTTATCCTTTAATTCTTCGCCTTTATCATTAAGACTTGTTTTGCTATTTTTATTTTCAACACTGCCTGTTTCATCATCTTTAATTTTGTAAGACAAAAGTGATTTTGGGACTTCTCCGCTCTTTTTAATAATTAGCCCGCAAATTGTACAAACAATTAATGCACCCGTGGTATCTAAAATTAAATCTTTCATCGTATCGGTTAAAGCACTTCTTCCAATTAGTGGTTCGCCCGTAATTGAATTGTATGCTCTTTGCATATTTGTTCCAAAAATGCCATCAACGCTAAATTCAACTATTTCCCAAACTACACCAATGGTTACTGTTAAAGTAAACGCACTAAGCACTATTACAAATTTATTTATATGTACAATGTCGTTATCATTAAGCAGATTAATAAATGAAAAACAGCCAAGCGAAATCAATCCACCACTAAGCCCGTGCAACAAACTATCCCATCCCCTTACATTTACATAAAAGCCACGTACTTCGCCTAAAATAAAATGTGCCCAACAAAACATTATGAAAATTATATAAAAGTAATCAGGAACTCTAACTTTCATTCTTTTAATTAAATGTGGAAGTAGCGATACAAATAAAAATACTGTACACTGAACAATATTAAAAATATACTGGCTTTTTATTTCAGCATCAGTATTAAGTGCTAACAAAACTACAAACACACCTAAGTTTATTGCAACTATAACTCTTAAAAAGATATAAAAATACTTTGATTGAAAAAAGTTTTTTAATTTTCCCATAATTTATCCTTTGTAAATCAAAAAAAATTAAGCGGTGAATTTTCACCGCTTTTGCTAATTTAATTAGTCATTTTTGTATGGTAGTAAAGCCATAACTCTTGCACGCTTGATTGCGTTTGTAAGTTCTCTTTGGTGCTTAGCGCAAAGACCAGAAATTCTTCTTGGAACAATTTTGCCCTTTTCTGTCATATATCTCTTAAGTTTAGCGGTATCTTTATAATCAATACTTTCAACTTTATCTTGGCAGAATGCACAAACCTTTTTAACTTGCTTCTTAGTCTTCTTTCCAGACTTATCATCATAGCTTGCATTATTTTTTTGTGGTTTCATGTTAGTTCTCCTTTAATAAATAATTCTACTAAACTAGAATGGCAAATCGTCATCATCAATAGGTTCAAACTTAGCAATCTTATTGCCAGCATTTGAAGATGCTTTTGGTTCGTCATCAAATTTAGATTTCTCTGTTGGTTCACCATTATCACTGTTTCTTCTGCCAACAAATTCAACATTTTCTACGCTAACTTCGGTAACGTATCTCTTGTTTCCGTCTTGACCTTCGTAACTTCTTGTTTGGATGCTACCTACAACACCTGCAGGGCTTCCCTTTTTGAAGTACTTAGAAACAAATTCTGCAGTGTTTCGCCATGCTACACAGTTGATGAAATCGGTTTCCCTTTCGCCATCTGCATTTGCATATGCTCTTGAAACAGCAACGGTAAATCTGCAAACATTTACACCCGATGGAGTTGTTGTAAGCTCTGGGTCCCTTGCAAGATTTCCAACTAAAATAACTTTGTTCATAATCTCTCTCCTAATTTTTTAAGCGATTTAATTACTTGGCAACAATCATATATCTTACGACATTGTCTGTAATGTTAAGTTGTTTGCCTAGAACATTTGCAGTTTCGCTATTTTCAGAAGTGAAGTTTACTAGAACATAATAACCTTCGGTCTTATAGTTGATAGGATAAGCAAATTTCTTGTCGCCAATCTTTTCAACACTTTCAATAACGCCAGCATTCTTAGTGATAATACCTTCAACTTTCTTCATAACTGCTTCTTTTTCTTCGTCAGTTGTGCCAGTTGAAATAATATATAACATTTCATACTTTTGCATAAATACTTTTACCTCCTCTTGGACTAAATCGGCTTTGATATATATCAAAGCAAGGATTTCGTGCAATATTCTAACATAATAATTTTAATTTTTCAAGTATTTAATTGAATTTACTAAAAATTTATATATTATTACACATTTACTTCATCGTCTACAGCGCCCTTTATGGTTAGTTGAATGCGCTTTTTAGCAAGGTCTACACTCATAACTTTAACCTTTACCACATCGCCAACTTTTAGTACTTCACTTGGATGCTTTATATAATCTTTACTAATTTCGCTAATATGTACCAAACCGTCTTGGTGTACCGAAATATCTACAAACACACCAAAGTCTATTACATTTCTAACTACACCCATCATAACCATACCAGGTTTAAGGTTTTCAATACCAAGCAATTCGCTCTTAAGCATTGGCTTTGGAAGTTCATCTCTTATATCTCTACCAGGTTTTGCAAGTTCATTTGCAATATCTAATAGTGTAGGTTCACCCATATTCAATTGCTTTGCAATTTTTGCACTACCTTCTTTTTCTATTAATTGCGGTAACTTGGTAACTTTTTCGGATCCAATATCCGATACACTCATATTAAAATGTTTTAAAATTGGTTCTACTTTATCATAACTTTCTGGATGAACCCCTGTGTTATCTAGCACATTTTCACCACCAACAACTCTTAAAAATCCCGCACATTGTTCGTATGCTTTATCCCCTAATTTTGGAACCTTTTTTAAAACTTCACGGTTTTTAATTGTGCCGTTTTCACGTCTGAATTTTTCTATACTTTTTGCTATACCACTATTTAAACCAGATACATATGATAACAAACTTGGACTTGCGGTATTTACATCTACACCAACCTTGTTTACACAATCTTCTACAACGCCATCAAGAACCTCGGTAAGTCTTGCCTGTGGCATATCATGTTGATACTGTCCAACACCTATACTCTTAACATCAATTTTTATAAGTTCTGCAAGTGGGTCTTGTAGTCTTCTTGCAATACTTACCGCACTACGGAGTGCAACATCAAAATCTGGAAATTCACTAGCACCTAATTTAGACGCACTATAGACGCTTGCACCCGCTTCATTTACAACAGCATATTCTACCTTTCTATCTAGTTTTTTAATTAGATTACTTACAAAAATTTCACTTTCTTTAGTTGCCGTTCCGTTTCCTATAGAAATTACATCAACATTATGCTTTTTGATAAGTCCAGTTAAGATAACTTCGGCTTCTGCAATTTTGCTTTGTGGTGGTGTAGGATAAATAACTGTAGTATCTAACACATTACCATTAGCATCAATAACTGCAATTTTACAACCAGTACGATATGCTGGGTCTAGCCCTAAAATTACCTTACCCTTCAGTGGTGGTTGCATTAGTAATGGTTGCAAATTAACCTTAAACATCTTTATTGCTTGTTCGTTTGCACTATCCGTTAGACTAGTACGAACTTCTCTTTCTATACTTGGAAAAATTAATCTATCATAACTATCCGCACATACTTCTTTTAGTAATTCTTCGTATGGAGAATTCTTTACAATAAACTCACTTTCTACCTTATTTAGTGCAAGCTCTTCATTAAGTTCTAAGTCAACTTTTAAGCAACCTTCGTTTTCTGCTCTATTCATTGCAAGTATTCTATGGCTTGGAGTTTTGGTAATATCCGCATCAAAATCGGCATACATTTCGTAGGTTTCGTAACCTTCCTTTTGGGTATCTAACTTTGCTTTTATATGACCCTTTTTAACAAGCATTTCACGCAAATCTTTACGAAGTCCTGCATTATCCGAAATCTTTTCGGCAATAATATCCTTTGCGCCTTGAATTGCTTCTTCTACACTACATACGCCCTTTTCTTCGTCTATAAATTCACTCGCTTTGTCTTCAATTTTACCACCCTTTTGTGACAAAATAAATTCGGCAAGAGGTTCAAGACCCTTTGCAATAGCAACCGATGCACGAGTCTTTCTTTTTGGCTTAAACGGACGATAAATATCTTCTACTTCAGTTAAAGTTCCGGCGTTATTTAGTGCCAACTGAATTTCATCTGTCATATTACCTTGTTCGGTAATTGCCTTTGTAACTTCTTCCTTTCTTTTATCCAAACTTCTTAGATATTTCAAGCGGTCATCAAATGCTCTTAGAGTTTGATCATCTACTCCACCCGTCAATTCTTTACGATATCTTGCAATAAACGGAATAGTACATCCTTCATCCAAAAGATTAATAATATTTTGAACCTGAACTGGTCTTAAACTAAATTCTAAACTTAATAATTTTTCAACTTCCATATATACACCTCATAATTTATTATAACAAAAATTTCTTAGAATGTAAAACACTATTTTGCATAAAATAGTATTATATAATTTATCTGATTTGACTAAAACCATAAATAAATTGTATTGTGTTGACATTTAGCTTTGGCTTATGTAAAATATAGTTATATTAATTTTAAGGAAGAATAAATGGACGAAAAAAAGAAAAATGACGAATTACTTTTAAGTTCCAAGCCTTTTGATGTGGAAGGCGGTTCTACTGAAAGTACATTTAAAGAAGCCTATAACAATAAACAAACTTTAAAGCAAAACAAAAAACTTGCAAAGAAAAAATGCAAGAAGAAAAAGTCTGCATTTGAAAAGGTTTTAGATGAAAAAAAATCCCCCGTAGAACCCGAAAAGAAGATAAATAGAGTAAAACCAGACCCAAGCGAAGGACTAAGCGTTGAACAAGTTATTGAAAGAATTAATAAAGGTTTTGTAAACACCACGCCAAATGCAAATGTTAAAACTTACCGATCTATCTTTTTAAACAATATATTCACTTTCTTTAATATGCTATGCCTAGCAATTGCGATAAGTTTATTAATTGCACACTCATACAAAAACCTTGTATTTATGGTAATAGCACTTGCAAATACCACCATAGGTATTGTACAAGAAATTAGAGCAAAACGCACCATTGAAAAACTAAGTTTACTAACCGCTCCTACAGCAAAGGTAATTCGTGGCGGAAGCGAATATGATGTAACCACCGCCGAAGTCGTAATTGATGATATAGTTTGTTTATCTAACGGCAAGCAAATTGTTGCAGATTGCATTATTGTAGAAGGCAGTGTAGAAGTTAACGAATCTCTTTTAACTGGTGAAAGTGTTACCATAAAAAAGACGGTTGGCGATACGTTGTATTCCGGAAGTTTTATCTCTAGTGGTAAATGTAAAGCCCGGGTAGATAATGTTGGTGCAGATTGCTATATAGAACAATTAAGCCAAAAGGCTAAACAATATAAAAAACCGAAATCCGAACTATTTAATTCACTAAATATGACCATCAAAATCATTGGTTTTATACTAATTCCATTAGCAATTGCAATGTATATAAACAACTACGTAAAAACAGGTACTTTTGCAGAAACTGTAGAAAAGAGTGCCGGTGCAATTGTTAGTATGATACCAGCCGGAATGTTCTTACTTTGTAGTGTTGCACTTACTGTATCTGTAATTAGACTTGCACAGAAAAAGGCCTTAGTTCAAGACTTATATTGTGTAGAAATGTTAGCGAGAGTAAATGTACTTTGCTTGGATAAAACTGGAACAATTACCGATGGCACAATGAAGGTTTATAACTGTATAGAAGTTCAAAACAAAAGCGGTATGACCCTAAAAAGAATTGTTGGTAGTATGCTTTCATCACTTGGCGATAACAACCAAACAAGTCAAAGTTTAATAAACTACTTTGGTTTAAATAAAGAATTACCAGCTTCTGCTACCCTACCATTCTCATCCGCTCGTAAACTTAGTGCAGTAAGTTTTGAGAATTTAGGTACTTATATACTAGGTGCTCCCGAATTTGTAATTCCAAATATGAAGGAAGGCAAAATTAAGGATACCATAGACCAATATGCAAAAGATGGTTACCGAGTTTTAATTCTTGCAAACTGCATAGGTTCAATAACCAAAGACGGCAATCTTCCAAACACCGCACGACAAATAGTTGCAGTTATTGTGTTAGAAGACCGAATTCGTGAAGATGCTATTGACACCATAAAATGGTTTAAAGATAATGATGTAAAAATTAAAATAATTTCTGGTGATAACCCACTAACCGTTGCAGAAATTGCAAAACGTGTAGGCGTTGATGATACCGAATCATTTATTAACCTTGAAGGATTGAATGAATCACAAGTTATATCAGCGGCAAATAAATACACCGTATTTGGTAGAGTTACACCCGAACAAAAAGCAATACTTGTAAAAGCTATGAAAGCACAAGGCAACACCGTAGCCATGACCGGTGATGGTGTAAATGATATTTTAGCACTAAAAGAAGCCGATTGCTCTATAGCAATGGCAAGCGGTAGTGAAGCCGTTAGAAGCGTATCACATATGGTTCTATTGGATAGTAAATTTAGTTCTATGCCACAAGCCGTTTTTGAAGGTAGACGTGTAATAAACAACGTTCAAAGGTCATCTGCTTTATTCTTTATGAAAACAATATTTACAATCTTGTTCTCAGTATTTATATTAGCAAACCGACAAGTTTATCCATTTGCTCCACTTCAAATGTATATGTTAGAGTTCTTTGTTATTGGTATACCAAGTTTCTTCCTTGCTCTGCAACCTAATAAGAGTCGAATTAAAGGTAGATTTATTTACAACCTATTTAAAAACGCACTCCCTGGTGCTTTAACATTATTTATTAACTGTATAGCAATTTATATTTTTGTATTACTAACCCAAGGAAACTGGGACGATAGAGTTTTAATTAGTTCTATGTGTACAATAGCAATCACATTTACCGGACTTACAATGCTTTTAAGACTTTGCCAACCTATGAACACATTAACGGGCATATTATTTACAACTATGACTAGTTTGTGTTTAGGTCTTACAATATTTGCTCCAGATTTCTTTAATATAGCAAGAGTTGGTAGAGAAAATACCTTATTTATAATTATTTTAATACTAGTATCCGGATATATAATTAGTCTATTCTCTAAGATTTTAGATAAAATTAATATAGGTTCCAGCCAACAAGTTAAAATTTCTAGTTGGGTTGACCAACAAGTTAAAAACAACCACAATTTATCATTCCCTACTATGGTTGATACAAGAAATAAAGACGTAAGCAAAACTGCCGAAACCCACGCCAAGACTAATAACTAAAAGGCATATTTAAAAAGTCAACATTTTAAGATGTTGACTTTTTTATTGATAAACTTATTTGTTCTAAGAATTAACCAAATTGGTCACTTTAATTTATACGATTTTATCTTTGATTGTCATAAGACTCTTGAATTGTGCTAATTTTTTGCAAGTACTTCGATACTGAACTTTTATGCGCTTCTTCACCACTCAATACCTTGTTAAATCTTTCATTGGCGACATCTGTGAACCCAGCAATTAGCGTACTATATTTAGGGCAAGCACTTACATAACTCCCACCTTTTGTATTTTTGAGCAAATTATTAATACCCATCATATAAATATCTATTACTGATTGCTTATTTATATAATTTCTTGTATCCGTCCTACTTGTCATTTCTTTTAAAAAGTTTAGGTCTATAAATCTACTAAGAAGTGCCGAATACTCGGGATCGTTTAGACTTTTTTTGTCGTGCTCATTTAGTTGATCAATAGATGTTAGGTATTGTAAATTATCGGTAGTTAATATTCTTTTACCCGTTAGTTGAAGTGCTAGGTTGTCTGAATCTTTTAATGCATCTAACCCCATCTGTAATGGACCCCTATAGTTTTTTCCTTCATCTTCTGGATTATTAATAATTCCCGAACCTTCTCTTTGAATTCTTCCCGCAATAGTCATTGGTGAATAACATTCTTTAAAAAGTTCATAATATTTTGAGTTTGAATTTTTTAATACATCTAACATGTAATAATACGAGTTTGCACTGAACATATTTATGCTATCATAATAAATACATGTTCCCCGTTTGCCTTCGTAAATTGGATCCCTTCTAGAATCTTTCAAAAACATCTCATATCTTTGTTGAACTTCGGGGTTATTGCTAACCTTTGCAACATACTTTTTTAAATCTTTTTCGTGTTCCGATGCATCACTATATAGTCCATCAATCGAACCTGATTCTCTTTCTTTAATGGATTCGGCTTGCATTTCGTTTGATTTTTCTGACTGATTTCTATCGAACCCATTGTTTAATGAAGCAAAACTAGATGCAAGTATTGCACCCACCAAAACAACACTTGCAGCTGCACCACCCAAAAACTTTATATTCTTCTTTCGCCTTTCGGTTTCTTTAAAATCTCTAGTATCGCCAATTTTAATTATTTTCTTTTCTTTTTTGGCTTCTGCAACCTTTCTTAGTTTCACATTTCCTAAAAATGCTCGAACCAAGATTTCTGGCTTATGTACTAAATACTCCTTACTAATCCTTCCGCCCTCAAGATCGTAAAACCTTTTAAAAAACTCCTTAAATTCAGGGTCGTAAAAATATTTTGAATATAGTTCTTTCTTCTTTTCTTCACTTTCTAATTCTTGCAACTTTTTGCTCTTCATATGCGTTCCCCGTATATTTTTTTTGCATTATACCATAAAGTTTTCATATATGTCAAACTAGAATCGCTTATCTATTTCTATACAAACATCAAAATTTATATGCGAAACATAATTTTCTCCATACTTTTGTATAAATTGCTTCCATTTTTTAGGGTTTTTGCTATATAACTCATCCCCTAGGTGAAATACATCTGCATTTGCTTCTTTTGCCAAATTAAAGGTATTTTTAATCTCTTTTTCCATTTCTTCTTTAATTTTTTCTTCAACTTTTTTTGTTAAGAAGTCTCTTTGAATATATAATGTTTCGAGTTTTTCGCCCGACGCATTATCTATTTCAATAACTTCGTTTCGAGATGTCTTTACTCTCATTTTACAAATTGGAGTATCTCCATCAAAATGTGCATCTATTGACACATTTTTATCTCTTACAAAAACTGAAACCCTAGCGTTATCATAATATTCGTCATCAGATATATTGTTTAACGAAATTATCCCTGACTTTGATTTTGAATTTGCATAATTTAAACCTTTTACTCCATTATCTTCATCAAACTCAAAAACCTTGTTCCCATTTTTAAATAGATATACTTTGTTATTAAACGCTATTCTCTGCTTTGGCTTTTCTTCAGAACCTCCCGACCCACTAGTTGAGCCCTCTCCACCGCTACCACTAGAAGAACTTCCTCCACCCTGCCCTTCACCCGAACCAGACCCGCTAGAACCTTCAGAACTGCTTTCATCTTCAAACTTCATTCCACTAATAATACTGGTGCTACCAATTTTATAATAGTCATTTACAAAACGCTCCAACTGAATCATTGTGCCATTCATAGACTGCTCTTTGTATAAATACAACTTTTGTATACCAACCGCGTTGGATAATTCAAGCGCTTTGGTCTTTTTTAGTTCTTCACTAGATTCGCCATCGCACACCACAAGTAAGCAAGATGTTGGAATTCTGGCATCTCTCAAAAAATAGTCTATTGTAGGTATTGCCAAGTTGCCGTCTACCACACTCTTTCCAAAGCAAATGGTATTTACATGCCCAAGTCCCGCAGTTTTACCTAATAAAAACGATACTTTGTACATAGCTTCCGCCACTGTATCCGCCTTTGCTGAAATAAAATCTAGCCCCGCCGACCCGCCTTCTGCCGTACCGCCATCGCTAGGTCTTACAACTTGAGCCGTTACTTCATATTGGTCATCACTAAAATCTACCCCTATTGCCGTTACAATGATTCGCATATTTAGTTCAGATTGAATATTTAATGATTGCGGAACAAGTATTAAACTAATTATTATTATCACTACCCAAAGGTATTTTTTTATAAATGTCATCATATCTCACACCTTCTTTTGTAGTAAATTTTTTGTTTTTCTGGTGCATCTATTTTGTTTTTATTACACTCTATGCACATTAGTACTATTAGCAAAATTAATATAATGCAATTTATGGCAAACATAATATAACAAATTACATTTCGGAAATAATTCGCTGCATTATCTATGTTTTTAAGCAAAAAGTATTCCATAAAGTAAATACTCACAACTGAAACCAGTTCAATTATATAATTTTTATCTACATTAAATATTTCGCTAACGCATTTAGTGTAGGCATAAACGTAAAATCCGCATGCAAGTATTTTTGAAATAAACACAAATAATACCAAAAACCAATCGGGTCTACCAATTCCAAGCCCAATTAACGAATATTGTGTAATTGCCGATAGTGCATTTGCTTGGTATACCGACAAATATTCATTAATGCCATAAAAAAACAATACTTCAATAATTGCAACAATTCCAGTGCAAATATACGCAAGCGACATCCTGAGTTTTGGCGACTTTGTAATTTTAACATTTCCAAAAAGCAATGGAATAACCATAAAGTCGCCAAGCCATGGTTGGTACTTTAAAAAGTCTTTAGCGTACTCTCCAATATTGCAATCTAGCACTGGCAAAATGTTTGTAAGATCTACGCTTACAAAACCTAAAAGCAAGGTTGCAAAAATACCAAAACCAATAATAAATGAGTATAATTCACAACATCGCCCCAAACTATTAAGCCCACCAAATACCATAAGCAATAATAGTAACACCATCAGTACGCTAAAATATTTCCACGGAAGTTTATCAAATAGCATATTTGCAAAAAATTCGTGTGTGCCTTTGTATGTAATAACCGCCTTAGATAGAAACAAAAATATTAGCATAATACACACAATAATTTTGCCAACTTTTCCAACATACTGCTCCAGCAATTCAAAAAGAGTTTTATCTTTTAATTTTGTTAGAAAATTAATGTAAATTAAAGCAACTAAAAAGTCTATCATAACTAAGAATGCGAATATTATCCACGAATCTCGTCCGAAGTCTTCGGCAAGTAAAGCCGGTAAACGTTGAAACTTTGTACTAATAAAGCATACCGCTATTAACAAAGACGCTTGGTTAGTCGTTAGTTGTTTTTTCATACTTTTTACTACTCCTTGCGTTATATCTATTTTTTTGTCTAACATTATTGATATTTGGAATAGACTGCGGTCTAGTTAGCATTTCGGTATTATTTACCATCATAAATCCATCCTTTTTATCGGACTTAATGCTTGGGGCATACGGAGAAAAATACGGCGTACCATACGAATCAAAGGTCATTAAATATGTAGTAAGCGCAACCATTCCAAGTAGCATTCCATAAAAACCTGCAACACCGCCAATTACCGTAAAGAACAATCTTAAAATAGACGCCGTTGCCGTTTGGTCGGGCACCATATATAACGTAATTCCACTAACGGCAACCATAATTACAGAAGGTGGAGAAATAATTCCCGCTTGCACCGCAGTATCACCCAATACCAATGCACCAACTATGCTTAAAGCCATACCTAAATACTTCGGCATTCGAATACTTGCTTCATTTAGTATTTCAAACAAAAACAGCACAACTAAAATTTCTAATAGCGGTGGAAATGAAAGGTCTTGAATACTACTTTGAATGGATATTAAAAAATCTATTGGCAAAAGTGCAAAATGAAAACTTTGCAGTGCGACATAAATTCCCGGCAAGGTAATACTTATAATGTATCCCCAAAGTCTTAGTAATCTCACAAAACTAGAGTGCATAGGATGATTATAATAGTCATCACTACTTTGAAAATCTTCTAATAATGTAAAGGGAAGAGTTAAAGCAAGCGGTGACCCATCCGCAAAGATAACCACTCTACCTTCTAGCAATTTACTAGTGGCAACTTCGGGCTTTTCGGTATTTCCGACCTGCTTAAATAATGCACTATGCTTTTGTTCTAAATTGGACTCCAAATAGTAACTATCTATAATACCATCAATTTCTATTCCTTTTAATTTTTGTTTAATCTTATTAACCACATTTTTATCCGCAATAGAACTTATATACACTACACAAACCTTGCTTTGAGTGTATTTACCTATATGCATTTCTTCAACCTTTAAATCGGGTGTTTTTAACTTTCGCCTTATCAAACTTAAGTTTGTAGTAATATCTTCTACAAAGCCTTCTCTAGGGCCCTTTAAAACCGCCGATGTTGGAGGTTCGGTTACCGCTCTTTTTTCATACCCTTGACACGGACAACTAACACAAATATCAGACTCTTTAAAGAATAGCAGTATAAACCCTGAAAGAATGCTGTTAAAAATATCTTTTAATTCCGTTTGTTTAGTTGACCCTGCAACGGTTACACTAGACAAAATATCATCTTCTGTTTTTATGTCACTTGCCTTTTTTAACGCTTCAAAAATACTGCTATTTGCTTGTGTTTTGTTTATCAAATTTTCAATATAAGCAAACTGAATTACACCATTATCACTAGTGTTAATTTGACCACATACAAAATCGCTACAATTTTCGAACCTTTTATTTAATACTTCATAAATCTTTTCTTCCATATTGATATTTTGACTTTTGTTAGTAATTTTTATACCGAACAATATTTTTAAAAGTCTCAATAAAAAAAATAATCTAAAACTAATTAACAAACACCCCACAATACAAACAAAGTAAATTTCATCTTTTTGTCAAAAAAAGAACCGCTATGGTTTTTCCATAACGGCTCATAAAATTTGTGATTTAACTTATGCAAAATGTCCCGAAATTCCAACTATTGTACTACTTGATGCTGGTACTGTTACGGTTGGACCACTGCTTGATGGTATGATTAGAGTGTTAGAACCAGATAGTGTGTAATCGGAAGAACTTAGTGTAGTTTCTGCCCCACTACCAATCTTTAGTGTAACCGATGTTACAACAAAATTAGAAGGTAAATTGTCGGTAATATTTGCCACACTTGCTTCAGTACTACCAGCATTAGAAATTGTAATGTAGTATACAAAATTTTGGTTAGAAACTACATCGGTAGCACTTGCACTTTTTACAATATCTACGGTTGAAGTTTGTCCCCTTGTAATGGTAGAACTTGCAAATCCAACTTGCGTTCCACTAGCGGTATAGCCTATGCCTTCTACAGAATTTGTTATACTATTTACACTGCTAGGTAAATTAAATACAACTTGCGCCTTGTAAGTTAGTGTCATAGTTTCGCCCACGGCTAGTTGTTGCAATGTAAATGTTAGTGGATTAGTTGCAATAGGGGTTACTGCGTAACTTGTACTAGATGTTGTAAGTCTTGCACTGCCGATAACGTAAGCAAGTCTATTTCCGCCCAAATTATCTATAATTCTTACACCATTATAGTATGAACTTCCCGAGTTTGTAATTGTTAAAGTGTATGTAATGATTGACCCTACAGCAAAGTTTGTAGGTGACGCGGTTTTTGAAAGTGTCATTCCACTATTCTCCTCTAAATTTATACTCAAAGTGTTAGATGTGATTGTATTAGAATTTGAATCTCCAACAATGGTATATGTGGTTGATGCACTGTTATTAATTTGAGTAGCCATTCATATCTCCTTATCAAAAGTTAAGCGATAATCTTTCGCCACTTCATACTATGAAAGTTGTATAAATTTTGTGAATACATATAACCTTTATTCACAAAAAAAATCAAGCAATTTTAGGATGTTTTCAAACTGCTTGATATATTAAATTTATTAATTATCTTTTAAAAAATTTATTTATCGTTCATTTACGTCACTACCAAAGATTGCCGACAATAATCTGGTTTGTGCTGTCAAATCTTTTTCATGTCCAGCTCCAAATTTTAAAGCCTCACTAGATACCATTGCACCATGACCAAAGTAGTTTTGTAATGCCTTTTTTACACTACCAAAAAGTACATCATCTGTCGTAGACTTTCGTTTAGTTAATGGTAGTATTGTATCTATAACTTGTCGCATATCCGAAAAACTTAATTGAGTTTTACATTCTTCTCGTTGCTTTTGCATAAAACATAATAACTGTTGTTCGTCTAAAATCCTACCATATTTAGCACCAAATAAATTATATGTTTTACTTATATTTTCTAGAATATTTGTAACTTCATCTTTTAGTTCTGCCGTTGTACTATTTGGTTCTACACCTGCAATTTCACACGCAAATTTAAACTTATTTAAGTTTTTGTAAAAGTCTTTTTTTGCTAATGCCAAACGCTCGGCAAGTTGTGCCTTTGTTGTTTCATCTAAACTATTATCCACTTCCACTATTTCGTATGCTATTGCCTTTTCTAACACTGATCTTGGAATTGTATACTTAACTGCCCCTTTAAAACTTTTTCTAATTCCGTCTACAACTGCTTTGCCCTTAGTTTTTAAAAGTTCTTCCACTTTTTTCTTTGTAGCATCATTATCCATCTTCACAAAAATATTGCCAGGTATAAAATAATTCTTTTGGATTTCTTCTTTTTCTATGCTACCAAGTAAGGATAACCCCATATTTCTATCCGACTTATTATCAATGCTTACAAACTTTCCACCTACTGCAAAATTTTCATAACACGGCTTATTTTCTAGTACCCCATCGGCTTTATTTTGGTAACTATAATGTCTATTAAAACTATTTGCATAATCTCCAATAGGCATCATAAAGAACGCAAATGTATTACTTAAATTTTTCTCTATTTGTTCAGATTTTCGTGAATCAAAGGTTGGGTCAAAATCAAAATAACCTTTAACTTTATACTTTGGGTCGTTTACATACGCTCTACAACTTGCATGGTAACACACATTGCCCGTTTTTGCATCAACAACCCGTAAAGTTACGATGTCACACCTAACACCAAGTTTTGAACAAAGATTTTGGAAAATTTTTGCATACCCTACACATACAATTTCTTTATTATTTAATACCGAAATTAAATCTCTAGTTTTGCCAGCTGTTGTTTCATCTTTTATATACTCACGTCCTGCTACATACGAATAGCAAAGTGCCAACTTTTCAACCACAGAAAGTTGCTTTTGTGATTTCACCTTTTCGCTAAAGGAATTTACTTTTTTGTACGCAACTAACGCTTGCTTTAAGGAATATCTTTCATCCCTATCTTGTTCACGAAAATTTATACTTAACTTATACTTTTTAAGATATTCATCTAATGCATAAAGGTTTTCCATTTCCGTTTTTGTAAAACCTGTTTTTTTGCAGATAATATCTGGCGAACTTAACTCCGCCTCGGGGTCGACCACTTCTAAATAGCGTACATAACTATCCATAAGTTCCCTAATTTTTGCAATAGAACGCTTATCGTAATACGGCAAATTTATGCCATGCTGAGTAATTTCAGATAACTCAGTCTCGGCATCCATTAGGGCAAAATCATCACCTAAATTTTCTATTGCCTTTTTAATAGCACTAATTTTACATTGCAATTCGCCAAGTGCTCTTTTTTGATTATCTTCCTCATATACTTTTTGTGTTAACTTGTCTAGCGCCATACTATTAGGATTATATTTACTTGATACTTTATCCGTAGAATCCATTTATTTCTCCATTAAATTATTTCACGCCCATCTCTAATTGTATATATTATACCAAAAAATGTGAAATTTGCAATAGTAAACCACAAAACGCCCATTTTTATGCTAACATACCCTTGTATTTTAGTCAATTTTCACGCTTGGATAAGCCATCAATCTTCCAACTGCCCCGCAAGACTTCACCACTTGAAAGCATTAAAATAGAATACAAATCTTTTCTATTTTTAACTTCTTCTATTGAATACTCAATGTGCGCCTCGTTGTCACAAAACATATAATCATATCCAAGTTTTATTAATTGTTTAAGTTCATTACATAAAATAGTCTCAACATCATCAATGTGTTTATTTCCAAATGCCGATTCTGAAATAGAAAACAACACACCACAACTATCACCAATTATTTTTTCTATCTCAATAATTATCCCATCAACTTGATTGTTTTCATTAATGTAGTCGAAACTTATATGTGCCATTTTGTTGTTTACACAAATTAAAAGATTTTCGTCAATTTCATTATAATTAAAGGCATTTATAACCCATTTTTTACAGTCACTTTTTAACGGACACTTGATTTTAAAATTTTTTAAAAACTCAGCATTTATGTCTAAAGTCCGTTTAAGAATTGCAATAAATTGGTTTTTGTCGACATTGCCCTTACAAACACATCCTATTGTTATAAAACTTCCCATACTTTCATCCTTTAAAAAATAAATTTTGTCCCATTTGCTATGTGAAATATCAACTTTTAATACTTATGGTATAACAAAATATGTCTAGTATATCAATCTTTTTTTCAATAATTCTCTGAAAAATTATGATCATTTTTCACTTCTAGTAGAACACTGTAGTTATTGTATAAAGAAAAAATGCCTTAAAATTTAAGGCATTTTTCTTCATTCGCTAATTAAAAATTTATGTAATTAGTTAATTTTCTTCATTTAATATAACCAAGAATTATTCTTATTAATTTTATTTGGGTTTGCGTCGGTTTTGCAAATTTCACTATTTAACTATTATATCGTTATCGTCAGCGTCTATAGTTAAAGTTGTATTTGGCTTAATGTCAGTAGATAGAATTTTACGTGCAACGGCAGTTTCTACCCTGTCTTGAATAAATCTCTTCAATGGTCTTGCCCCGTACGCTTCATCATATCCGTTTTTAATAATAAATTCTTTTGCTTTTGCGGTTACCTTTAGTTTAATTTGCTTTTCGGTAAGTCTTGCATTTAATTTATCAAGCAATAAATCTACTATCTTTGTGATTTGTTCCTTTGCAAGTGGCTTGAATATAATAATATCATCTAATCTATTTAAAAATTCCGGTCTAAAATGCTGTTTTAAAACTTGCTTAATGGTTTCACGAGTCTCATCTGTAATATCGTGATTTTTTTCAATAGATTGCATTATTACATCTGCACCAAGATTGCTTGTTAAAATAATGATTGTATTTTTAAAGTCAACCGTTTTACCCATAGAATCGGTAATTCTACCATCGTCTAGTATTTGCAACAAAATATTAAATACATCTGGATGAGCTTTTTCTATTTCATCAAACAAAACTACTGAATATGGTTTACGCCTAACGGCTTCGGTTAACTGACCACCTTCTTCATATCCCACATATCCTGGAGGGGCACCAATCAATCGAGACACCGAGAACTTCTCCATATATTCACTCATATCTAGTCTTACAATATTTTTCTCATCGTCGAATAATGCTTGACTAAGCGTTTTGGATAGTTCGGTTTTACCAACACCCGTAGGTCCCAAAAATAGAAATGTTCCAAGCGGTCTATTAGGGTCTTGTATTCCAGCCCTAGAACGCAAAATTGCATCCGAAACTTTTTGAACTGCTTCATCTTGTCCAACAACTCTTTTATGCAAAATTTCTGGCAATCTTAAAATTTTCTCTCTTTCGCTTTCTTTTAAGTTGCTTACTGGTATACCCGTCCATTTTGAAACTACCAGCCTAATTTCTTCATCGGTTACCTTGCTTTGCAAAATTCCATTCTTTTCGGTTTCGACCAAAGTTTCAGCTTCTTTTAATTGCTTATTTAAATCAATCAACTTTGTGTACTTTAATTCTGCAGCCTTATTTAGATCATACTCTCTTTCGGCTTTTTCAATCTCAGCATTAACCTTTGATATCTGTTCTTTTATGGTTTGAACCTTATTGATGTTATCCTTTTCTTTTTTAAGTTTAACATTCATTTCGTTAAATCTTTCTTGCAGGTCACTCAATTCTTTTTGAATTTCTGCAAGATGAGTCTTGCTGAGTTCGTCCGTTTCCTTCTTTAATGCTGTTTCTTCAATTTGAAGCTGAATCATTTTATGCCTAATTTCATCCATTTCGGTTGGCATAGAATCTATCTCAGTTTTAACAATTGCACAAGCTTCATCCACTAAGTCTATAGCTTTATCTGGCAAAAACCTATCTTGAATGTACCTATTAGATAGTACAGCAGCGTTAATTAGTGCACTATCGCTAATTTTTACGCCATGGAAAACCTCGTATCTTTCTTTTAGTCCACGCAAGATTGCAATGGTGTCGGCAACCGTTGGTTCGTTTACCAAAACCGTTTGAAATCTTCTTTCTAGTGCTGGGTCTTTTTCTATATACTTATGATATTCATTTAGTGTTGTTGCACCAATACAGTGAAGTTCGCCCCTTGCAAGCATAGGCTTTAACAAATTTCCGGCATCCATAGCACCATCGGTTTTACCAGCACCAACAATGGTATGAAGTTCATCTATAAATAGAATAATTTTACCATCACTCTTTTTAACTTCATTTAAAACCGCTTTTAGTCTTTCTTCAAACTCGCCTCTATACTTTGCACCCGAAACCAAAGCACCCATATCTAGTGAAAAGATTGTTCTATTTTTTAGGTTAGTTGGTACATCGCCTTTTACAATACGTTGAGCAAGACCTTCTACAATCGCCGTTTTACCAACACCTGCCTCGCCGATTAATACTGGGTTATTTTTGGTCTTTCTTGAAAGTATCATAATGGTATCACGGATTTCTCCGTCACGACCGATAACTGGGTCGATTTTATTTTTCTTCGCAAGTTCTACAAGGTCGGTACCATATTTTTTTAGTGCGTTGTATGTTCCTTCAGGACTATCTGTAGTAACCGACATATTACCACGAACGCTCGCAAGTTCTTTAATAAAAGCGTTTTTGTCTACACCATTTGCCGTGAAGAGTTCTTTTATTTCCCTTACTTTAGAATCAAACAAACTTAAAAATAAGTGTTCAACCGAAACATATTCATCCTTCATCTGTTTTGCCATTTCGGTAGCCAAATTTAGAGTACTATTTGTTCCATTAGATAAATACACTTCATTTAATGGACTTATCTTTGGTAATTTGTCTATTTGTTTTTGGGTATCACTTTGTAGTTTTGCTACATTGACGCCCAAACTAGTTAATATCTGATATATAATTCCGTCTTCATCTGAAACCAAACTATAAAGCAAATGCAAATCGTTAATTTCTTGGTTTCCATTATTAAGTGCCAAATCTCTAGAAGACTGCAAGCATTCGGCACTCTTTTTAGTAAATTTGTCTAAGTTCATATATTCCTTACCTCCTTTTACCGCCCGATATTATAGCACCCTAAATTAGCACTGTCAAGTAGAGAGTGCCAATTTTTTGAAATTTTTATAATATTTTTTGTAATTTAATCTTTGACGCTTTTTGGTTTATTAAACCACAGAGAAGAAAGCAAAATTAACTTTCTTCCCCTTAATTTTTACCATTTATTTACTACTTTTTCAAAAAATGCTAGATAATTTTTTAGTGCCAACATTTCGCCATTTTCTAACCTTATAGTGCCATCAAGCAACCCAAAAACTTGGTGTTGGTTGGATGAAATTATTAAAATATCCGAATTTGCATGACGGTCAATAATTGGCGCGAACTTGAGATTTACTCTACCATCATCGGATACTATCCTCCATTTATTCAAGTAATCTTCCTTGCCGTTTTTCATTGGAATATCGAAATGTACATTTTCAAGTTTTTGAGCAATACCGTCTACAAAAATCATATTCTCAGTTGCTGAACTAGTATCGCCAAAGCCGTAACCAAAATTAAAGCCAAACTCTCTGCCATCAATGGTTCCAGCACCTGCACCCCAGAACCACGTATTTTTATAAGTCCAAACTCCTCTACCCCAATCTAAAATTGCACGAGTATTAGATTTTTCAAAATTGTACTTTTTATCCCCAATGCTAACCGTTCCGCTAGCTTTAAAACCTACAATTTTTTGATTATAGTAAAATGCCTTTTTATTTTCTTTAAAAGGCGTAACAATTACCATAGAGTCCTCTGGTTCTTCTGTCAATTCTAAACTAACATTAATATCTTTGCCGTCTTTGAAATTCTTTAAGTTCACTAATAGTTTTCGAGTTTTCCCATCATTTAAAAATTGAAAAGAATAATTTTTTGATTTAGATTCTACATTTCCGACCTTGCTAGTACTTGGGAAATTTGTCTTTCCTTTGGTCATAAATTTCATAGGAGATTTGGTAACTTCCGTTTTATTTTTAAAATCCAAAAAGGTTACCGAATTTAAACCCATATAAGAATTATCATCAATAGTTAGTGCAACGCCATAATCTTCGTTGTACACCAAATAATAATCCCACTCTTTTATTCTTAAACAATTTGCCTTAATTTTAGAGCGGTCATATCTTTTTATTAAACTTTTTGCATAGCCCGCTTCTACAAGTTCACCATTTTCATTTAATAAATCGCCCGCTAGTTTAATTTCTCTTTGCATACACATTTCTCCTTTTTGTTATATTTTATCATATTTAACTCTTTTAACTTAACAAAAACTATCATTTTTAAAAATTGTATAATTTTTATTAGCAAAAATTAAGCAACTTTGAATATCAAAAGAGTTTTGGGCAACAATTTACTGAAAAGGAGATAATTTTATGTGGGGAATGAACGAAATTTTATATTTATGCTTGGTTGCCGTAATTAGTGTAGTTGTATTATTTATAATTGCAAAAATTTTAGGCAAAAAGCAAATTGCACAGCTTGAATTTATAGACTACGTGTTAGGTATTAGCATTGGCTCTATTGCAGCGGAAATGGCAACCGATCTAGGCGAAAAGCCATTTTATTATTACGTTATTGCTATGGCAATATATCTTGTATTAGATTACATTATAAATATTGTAGGAAGACTAAACCCATCATTGAAACACTTTTTTAAGGGTAAACCAATAACTATCATCTATGACGGCAAACTTGTGTACAAAAACATAAAAAAGAGTAAAATTGATGTTAATGATGTAATTGCACTTGCAAGGGTACAAGGCTATTTTGATTTGTCAGATATAGCTTACGGCGTTTTTGAAAACAACGGCGAACTAAGCATAATGCCAAAATCTAATCAAAAACCTACCGTTGCTGAAGACATAAAACTAAACCTGCCACCAGCAAGCCTACCCTACTATATGGTAATAGACGGCAGAATTAGTTACTCGTCTTTAACCGAATTAAAAAAGGATACAAACTGGTTGTATAACAAACTCAATGTAAAAACCAAAGCCGAACTTGAAAATATTTTACTTGCAATTTATGACGAACAGAGAGACACCATGGATATTTCAACAAAAGATGACTAAAGCAAAACCCCAAAGTTTAACTTTGGGGTTATTTTTATTTAAACCACTTTTAACAAATTTTTTAAAAGTTGTTAAAAACTATATTTTAATTTTCGCTCAAATTATCAAGTGACTGTTTAATTTCCTTTATTTCGGCTTCGTTTCCGTATTTTTCAACGCTCATCTTATTTTTAACGCCATGCTTTAAGCAACCTGCACCATTAATGCAACCGCCTTCACAAACCATACCTTCTATAAAGTTACCACCTAGGCATTTGTTTTTAGCCTTTAAAAGTGCGGTTTTGCAATTTTGTATACCATCGGCAACTACTGGATTAAATTCAGCATTTATTCCAAATTCTTGTATTGCTTGAATTACAGCTTTGGTTACCCCGCCACTTCCAGCAAAAATTCTTCCAAAGTACGAAGCACCTTCTAGTTTTGTTTCTTCTAATGTAACAAGGTCAATATCCAAACTATCAATAAGTGCTTGCAACTCTTCAAAAGTTAAAACTGTATCTACAAAGTCTTTTACCCTTTCGTAATTGCATTCAAGTTTTTTTGCAGTACATGGTCCAATAAACACAACTTTGCATGTTGGGTCTTGTTGCTTTAAATATTTCCCTAGTATTGCCATAGGAGATAAAGTTGTACTAATATCTTGAGCAAGCTCTGGGAATTGTGTCTTAATATATTTAACAAAAGCCGGACAACACGATGTTGTCATAAACTCTTTATGTGTAAATTCGGTTGCTTCTTCCTTCGCGGTCATATCTGCACCGAGTGCTACTTCTACAACCGAAGAGAAGCCAATCTTTTCAATACCCGTAACAACTTGTCCTAGTTTTGCATAATCGAACTGACTTGCAATACTTGGAGCAACTATTGCATACACTTTATAATTTTTTCCGTTGTTACTTCCCTTAATTAGGTTTATAGCTTCCAAAATATACGACTTATCACTAATAGCCCCAAAAGGACACATATATACACAAGCTCCGCACGAAATACATTTATCGTTATTAACCTTAGCAGACTTATCTTCATTCATTGAAATCGCCCCAACCTTACAAGCAGACTGGCAAGGACGCTTGTAGTTAATAATTGATGAATACGGGCAAGACTTAGAGCAGAGTCCACATTCCACACATTTTGTTTTATCTATATGGGCGTGTTGCTTTTCGTCTAAATAGATTGCGTTTCTAGGGCAAACTTCCATACATCTATGAGCCAAACACCCTCTACATGCGTCGGTTACTTCGTATCCACCAGACGGACAATCGTCACACGCTATATCTATAACTTCAATAATATTAGGATTAGACTTATCGCCACCCATAGCAAGCTTTACTCTTTCTCCCAAAATTGCACGTTCTTTATAAACACAACATCTCATAGTTGGTATTTTACCCGGAACTATGATTTGCGGAATATCAATAACTTCTTCTAGTTTATCATTCCAAGCCTTTCTTGCAACTTCCTTTAAAACCGAGTATTTTAAAAATTGTATTTTGGTATCAAATCTATTATCCATAACTTTCTCCTAGTATTTAACTATATTAGTTTAGAATAAACCACCTATAATGTCAAATAAAATTTTAAAACAATTTTACCAAAATAACTTAAACCCACCCTTCTAAACTAAGTACGTTTTTTAAATTAAATCTTTATTAAAAAATAATTGACTTTAATTACCAACAAAGTGTCAAAACTCTAGGAAAACGCAAATCATTGCCCCATTATATACAACCATAAAAATTAATTATGATACGCCAACAATCTATAAATACTACTTATCATTAAAAATAACAATAACACAAAAACAAACTCAAAATGAGTTTGCTTTTTTTGCATGTTGTTGGATAATTATATTTACCAGTCTCATAAAAAAACTTAGTTTTAAAAACTTTAATGTATATTTTTAAACTAAATTAATCAAATCAGTACGCTATTTGCGATTTTGTTTGCCTTCACGATTTAATACTTCTAAATTGTCAGTATTATATAATTTTTTATATGAATCAATAAAAAAAGATTCTTTTAAAGTTATGCCATCAATTTTTGTTTTTACGGTGTACTTATCTATTTTATCTTTAAGTTTGTTGTAAAATTTTTTCATAATTTTTATACATTTTTTAGGGTAAAGTGGAAACAAATATTCTGCCACAAGATAAGATGTTAATAGATTTTTACTGTCAAGTAGGCTTATAAATTCATCCATTTTATCTTGAGAATTAATTATAATTTTAACAACTTTATCAAGTTTATTGCCTAGACTGACTGAAAACTTTGCATCAAAATTTGGATTTTCTATCAAATTATTACTACAAGTGTAATTGTATAATTCTGTGGATAAATCAACAAAATTCTGAATCAAATCATCGTTGTTTTGGATCTCTAAAGCCATATAATATTCCCCTAATGTTTTGCCATATTTTTTAATTGTGAGTAAGCGTCAGAACTATTTTATTTTAACACTTGGCAGATTTGCGTAATTTGACAGCTTCAACAGCTTTATCATATGCTTCTTGTGGAGTTCTTGCAGAAATACATTTTAATCTTTTTCTATCGTCCAAAAATTGGTCACTTAACTTTTCAGACCAACCACCAAAGCCATCTACAACTATTATCGGTTTATTTGCTTGATAGGCAACAGCAATTTCGTTTAAAGTTCCCGAACCACCACTAATAGCAATTATTACATCGCATGCTAAAACTAGCGTAAATTCTCTTCCCCCACCAATTTCTAGCCCGCAAGGAATTAATACTGTTGGACGTTCTCCATAAAGCCCTTCAGATGTTTTTCCATAAGTAATTCCCACGGTTATACCATTTGCTTTCTTTGCAGATTCCGCTGCAATAGTTGACAACGAACCAATGTGTTTTTCGGCTCCATAAACAAGTATATCATTATTTTTGGCAATTATTTCTCCCAATTCTTTTGCAAATTCTGCCGTCTTTTGAGAATAATTTAAATCGGCATCCGACCCCATTACTCCAATTTGAATTTGTTCTTTCATTTTTTTTACTCCTTAATATAATTTAAACTATTTTCTTATTATAACTATTTCAAACCATTGTTCCTGAAATTCTGTAAGTGCACGAATTTGTTCATCTGTATAGTTTTTTCCCTTAGCCATAACAACCAATTTATCATCATCGTCATTTTTTCTATGGATAATTGCAATAACCTCGCCTTCAAATTCCTCTAAAGGTTTATGTTCTCCTAAAACATATGCATCTAATTCTTCGCCATCACCAGAAACTGTTCCTGGAATATATCCATAATTAACTTCATAAACAAAACCATGCTTAGGATGTTTTGTTCCTAATGGTCTATCCATTTTCACTTTTACTATTTGAACTAAATAATCTTTGTTCATACACTTCTCCACATTTAGAAGTTTTTCACTTATTAGAATAATGTTTTTTCGTATAAAAAGCAATTAAAAAAGACTTTGAATTAAAATTTTCAAAGTCTTTTATTTAGTTTATTTTAATTTTATGTTAGTTGCTTTCAAATTAATGTGAGTTTATTTCAGATTAATATGAGTTTGTTTTAAATTAGTGCTGGTTTATCACAACTTAATATAAGATTATCACAGATTAATGTGACTTTCTTTTAAATTAATATCAAAAACAACTAAGTTGGGTTAATAAAATATTTTCATATATTTATTCAAATTCGTTTAAATTAGTCCTTTTTGGTGTCTTTTAGGGTTTCTTTCATAGTAGAAAGTAGTCCTGTAACATTTGCAAGTTCGGTAGGAACAATAAGCTTTGAACTTGGACTAGATGCAAGTTCTTTTAGGGTATCGAAACCTTGCATTGTAACGTATGCAGTATTTGGGTTTGCTTCATTAATCTTTTTAATTGCTTCCGCTCTACCTTGGGCTTCAGTTTCTAGACTAATTCTAGCGGCTTCGGCTTTTAGTATTGCAGATTGCTTTTCAGCTTCCGCTCTTAATATTGCAGATTCTTTTTCAGCTTCGGCTTTTAAAATAACTGCTTGCTTTTCGCCTTCGCTAACCAAAATGGTACTTTTCTTTTCGCCTTCAGCTCTTAAAATTGATTCACGTCTTTCACGTTCGGCTCTCATTTGCTTTTCCATGGCTTCTCTAATATCTTTTGGAGGAAGAATGTTTTTCAATTCTACTCTATTAATTTTTATTCCCCATGGGTCGGTTGCTTCATCTAGTATGGAACGCATTTTAGAATTTACTATTTCACGACTTGTCAAAGTTTGGTCTAGTTCTAGTTCACCTACAATATTACGTAAAGTTGTAGCGGTTAAATTTTCAATTGCTTGACGTGGTCTTTCTACACCATAGCAGTATAGTTTTGGGTCGGTAATTTGGAAGTACACTACGGTATCTATTTGCATAGTTACATTATCTTTTGTGATAACAGGTTGTGGTGGGAAGTCTGCAATTTGTTCCTTTAAACTAATTACTGGACCTGCCATTCTATCTATAAATGGTGTAATTAAATGCACACCTGTTTCTAAAGTTTTATGATATTTACCAAGTCTTTCTATTACTATTGCACTACTTTGACGAACAACTTTTACGCTAAACGCCAATATTAAAAGTGCTACAACTATTAATACTATTAATACAATTACTGCTGTACTCATTATTTAATTTCCTCCTTTTCTTCCATAATCTTCTCTGGTTTTACAACGTATTTATTTCCTTTTTGTGCGATGATTTTTACAAGTGTTCCCGCCTTTATTTCGGTATCTTCCTTTTCGCCTATTGCTGTCCACTCTATTCCGTTAACTTTGATTAAACCTTTATGGGTTTCGCTAATCGGCTCTAATAATTCCGTTGTAGAACCAATTGTTAGTTCTTTGCTTGTAATTTTGTGGTTGTCGTCTTTTTGTAATAGCTTTAGTGATACCTTTCTAAGCCCTAAAATGCACGCTAATGAGATAATGCCAAACACTATCCACTGACTTTCAACGCTAGCTCCACAAGCGGACATTATTAGTGCAACAAAGCCACCAAATGCAAACCAGATTGACACAAGTTCTAGCGTTATGAATTCTAGCACCAACGCAACAACTACTATTCCAAGCCAAATCCAAATCCAGTTCATCCATTTTCTCCTTATCTTTAATATACGAATATTATATCATATAATAAAATACTATTCAATAACTAATTCAATTAATAACTATTTTTCACCAAAAATTTTCTGCATTTCAACTTCGGTATAATATGCAACATCGGCTTCGCCATCTGTGTAAGTTTCAGTAAGTAATTCAGTTGCCCACTGGTATTCTTTTTCGGTTAATTTAGTTGTATTTGTTTCAACATCCTTAAAGCCCAACTTGTCACTATTACGTAATGAAACATTCCACAAATAATTTGACTTATGCATTTCCTTAATAAAGTTTTGCAATTCTTCTTTTGTTGCGAAATATTTGGTCTCGGCACTTTCGTCAGCACCTTCACCCTTTTTAATTACATCAAACATTGTCTTTGCAGACTCTGCCGTTTTGATTATTTCTTCCTTTTCGGTTGGAAGAGTAGGTAACTTATCTTTAGTTGGGTCGCTATTATTTTCATTTGCGGTTTTGTTGTAATCGGTAACTGCATCTACAATGTTACTTACGGCAGTCGTTCCAGTTACATCGGCTTCAATTCCCGCTTTTTCAATTTCTTTTTCTAGTTTCTCTTTTACTGCATCTTTTACAATCTCGCCAACAACTTCATCCTTTAATCCATCTAATAATCCCGCAACATCTTCGGTATTTATTGTTTCAGCGTTTTTCAAATTGGTTGCAAGTTTAACTGAATATTTTAATGTGTTTAGTAATGTTTTAAAGCTTAGTTTATAATTGCCGTTTGCGTCTTTTGCGTTGTAGTTTAATTCTATATCATTTATAACACTATTCATACCATCAATATCTTTCATGCTAGAGTTTCTTAGCAAGGTAATTGTTAGTTCTTTGTTTAGTGGACTAGTGCTTTCTACATCAATTCCGCCAATATTCTCAATTACTTTAACGGTACTCTTTGCAAGTAAATTGCAATCACGCATTCTTTCAAGTGCAACAGCCAAACTATCGTAATCTAGATTATCCTTTATATCGCCTTCTTTTTGTATACTTTCATACACTTTTGCAAGGTTACTAAATAGTTCGTCTAAAATTTCGCTTTCGGTATACCAGTTAATTTGACTACTTGAAACATTAATTTTTAATTTGTTATAATCTTCTTCAGGCACATTAACTGCTTTGTACATTTGGTTTAGACCTAACTGAATAACCTTTGGAAGGGCTCTATTTAGTGCGTTTCCTGTACTTAGAGACGTTAAAACATCGGCTATGATATGACTATTTTTTATAGGGTCTATAAATGAAGTAATATCTGCACTTTTAGAAATTAACTTCATTACATCTTTTTCTATTAAGCAATTAATTGCATTAACTATACTATTAAATTCGCCTTTTAAGTCTTCTTTATTATCGGTTTTTAAGCCAATCAATAATTCATCCAAAACGGCTTGAACATCTGAAGATGTTTGTGGCTTTTCTACACCTAAAAACTTATTATTTTCTGATGCTTCCGTCCATTTTTTTGCACCGGCATTTACTAGTTCAGTTGTAATGTCACCAAATATTGGAGAATCAAAAAACTTATTTACAACTTCATTTAATATCTTAACATCATCGGTTGTCCAGCTAGAAATTTGGCGGTTATTACCAAATAATCTTTCTACTCTAACCGAAATCTTTACTACATTTTCAAACTCGTCAAATAGACCAGTTTTTACATTATTTACTTCAAACTTTGTTAGGTTGTTTGTTAAAGCCATAGAAACTCGGTCATAACCTAAAAATTTTAGTGTTTTAAATACCCAAACATCGGTTAAATCTTTTGCGTACTTTTCAACTTGTTCGGTAGCATCGGTTGTATTTTTCTCTTCTTCTGCACTCTTTTCTTCTGCAAAAGCAACCATTTCATTGTAATATTCATCCTCTGAAACAGACCCTTCTATTGATGTTTGCTCCAACTCTCCGTTATAATTATTTGCATAATCAATTTGCTTGTTTACAAAATATGTTAAACCCATAACTGGCACAAAAATTACAACAAATACAAATACAGATTGAATGACGCTCATTAATACGCCCAAGCCCTTTCTTTTTGGCTTTTCTTCATCTTTATGCTTTTTACGAACTATCGCAAAGATAATTGAATAAATTATCCATGTAATAAAATTAATTAAAAAGAATAATAAATCAAACAAAATCAAATTAATAATGGCAATAGGTAAAACGGTAATCACGCTTGCAATGGTAGGACTACTCTGTACAAGTTCGCCAACCACCGAGATATCTTTAAGTACAAGCTCCACGGCGTTTGAAACTGTCGTTGCAGTTTCGCCACCAATATTTATACCCATACTGCTAATATTAATTTTTGCAATAGCGTTACCAATGGCTCCCGCTACAAAATAAGAGATTACAGCGCCACAAACCACAATAATAAGCCTAACCCATGACTTTGTAAAACCCCTTAACATTCCTAGTGCCATACCAATAAGTATTAGCGACACTAAAATTATAGTAATAATACCTGAAATCATATTTACTCCTTATTTACACTTAAAACAATGCGTTTTAAATAGTCTACCATCTCATCTGGGTCATCGCCAGAGTTATCTATAATAATCGCATCATCTGCTGGTTTCAATGGCGAAATTGCCCTATTCATATCTTCTTCGTCACGTGCCCTTATTTCTTTAAGCACTTCTTCAATAGGATAATTTTCGCCCTTTTCTTCATAATCTTTCATACGGCGTTTTGCACGAACAATATCGTCTGCAGACATATAAAATTTTACTTCAGCATTTGGAAACACAACCGTACCTATATCTCTGCCTTCTATCACGCAATTTTTGCAACTTGCAATACGCTTTTGGATGATTTTGCACATCTCTCTAATTTCTGGAATTTTAGCAACGTGCGATACTTGGTGCGAAACATAAGGAAGATTAATCTCTCCTGTAATGTCTTCGCCGTTTAATGTAATTTTAAATCCGCCATCCGCATCAAAACTTTCATCTATGTCTAATGGTTTAACTATTTTAATAATATCGTCAGTTAAACTTTCAACATCCATATCCTTTCCAAAAACTCTAATGCACGCAACTGTCATAGCCCTATAAATAGCACCTGTATTAATGTGTGTAAAACCCAACGCCTTAGCAAGTCTTTTTGCTATAGTAGATTTTCCTGAACATACTGTTCCATCTATTGCAACTATCATAAAATTATTCCCCTTTTACTTATAAATAATCTTTTTACATAACGTCGCTCATTTTTGCCTTATAATATAATATACTTATTCTGCCCCACCTTGTCAAATAATAATAGGGTTACCACAAAAACGACCAAATTTATTAGAATAATTTTGTTACTAAATTACCTATTATAGTTAAAAAATAAACAAAATCACTAAACCCCACTTAATAGTAGTATTAAAAAAACTAAAAAACGTTGAATTTTTGTTGAAAACCGACTCTTTCGAGCGTAAAATATATTTACAAACTCTAATATGCAGATGTGGCGGAATGGCAGACGCGCTCGGTTCAGGTCCGAGTAAAGGCAACTTTATGCAGGTTCAACTCCTGTCATCTGCACCAACATAAGTCTAAATTGAATACTTAATTTAAGTGTTTGGTTTAGGCTTTTTTATTTATTCAAAATCGAACATAGTTGCGGATTGCGTCGCAAAGATTGTGCCGCAAAAGGTGGTTTGCAGTAAAACAAAACGAGCCAAAGAAAAAAAGCAAACCCCAAAAGTTAGATAACTTTATAAGGTCCACTTCATTCGTTTTGTTTTATTTTTTTAACTCTACAACGGCTTTTTCCTTGACCGCAACCAAATAACAAATCCGCCCAGCACAACAACCGCTACCGAGCCAATTATAATACCCGCTACCGCTTTGCCAGAACGCCCTTTGCTTTGTTTTGCAGGAGCAATTAACAATCCGCACTTTGTACATTTTACAGAGTTGCTTTCGTCTGGAGATTCTCTGTCGGGGGTATGCTCTTCAAAATTAAACTTGTCATTACAAGTAGAGCAGGTATCCCAATGCCCCGTGCTATCTTTTCCGCCGTATTTTGTTATGTTGTGTGCAACACTTTCTCCATACGCTTTTTTGCAACCTTCACAAACCGCTTTTGTTGTGCATGTTGCCTTTCCGCCAAAACAATTGGCTGTTTGGGTATGGCTACTATCTGTTTTGCAAGTTCGGGTGTGTGTGCCGTTGTTATTGCTTACCCACTCTCCCCAATCATGTATATGATTGTTGATTTGCTTGATATAATAGTATGTTACCGTTTGACCACTACCGCTTACTACTTGATTTAGCCCCTCTACCCTACTTAATGTATGCCCATAAAAAGATTGAGCGGGCTCCCAATTTATATTGCTTCCAACAGCCATAGGAATTACGGCTTTTGAAGCATTAGGAATTTCGCTGCCGTCTTCAAACTTGTACTCTATAATAACATTTGCATAAGACTGCGTTTCGGTGTTGTCGTGCGATAAAACATTTCCGTTTTCGTCCGTTATCAAAAAGGCAACGGTATCGCCCTCTTTTAGGTCTGCATCTGCCGGAATTTGGTAAATTATTGAGCAACTTTCTAGTCCCGAATCCAAAATACTGCCATTGTATTCCAGAGCACCCTTTGGCCAAAACTTGCTTTTTTCTTCCCATACAGGAATGGTAAAAGTCTGCGAAATTTCTAGTCTTTGACCCCCGGTTGTAGTTGCCACGCTTCCGTCTGCCCGCTTTATCCAAACCTTCATAGTAATGTAACGAGTCGTACTATCTGACAAATTTTGAACAATTGTGCGTAGTTCTATTTTTTTGCCAGCCAAACTTTTGTTAAATTTGTTTTTATCTGCACCGCTAAGCAATACCGTATTGCGATAACTTGCAAAGTTTGCATAACCGTTATATGTAGTATCTCCAAAGGCAGACAAATCTGAATATTGACCGGTATATTTTTTTACTTCGGGGTCGGCAACGTAAAGGCTTTTGCCACTTACAAGTTGAGATAGTCTTTTGTATCCTTGCAATTTGCAAACTTCACAAAACTGGTAGTTTGTATCTCGCATAATACACTCATAACTAGAATTGTAAGAAGTATTAGTTTCCGCTGTTTTACAAGTGAAAGTTTTTCTAAATCCTAGCAATTTTTTCCACTTTACTTGCTCTGGGTTAGAAGTATATGCCACATTTAGCGAAGTATAGTCAGTTG
>ERZ824600.145-NODE-145-length-103434-cov-22.546465_pt1 | contig 103434 bp, 118 predicted proteins | sample MGYA00519933_ERZ824600 | MGnify/ENA primary metagenome ERZ824600 (study PRJEB31778, sample SAMEA3449178) | human gut metagenome | biome: human gut; feature: human-associated habitat; material: faeces | place: United Kingdom | collected 2010/2012 ...
ATTATGATAGTAAGGAAAAAGATGAAAAAGAGTTTGAATTAAGTTTGTAGTTTTTAAAAAAAATGTTGAAATAATCGACACTTTTTACTTAAAATGTATTGACATTATTCCAAAAATAATATAAAATATTGAACAAGTTTTGGGGAAATTACCCATAGTTGCAAAAAATTGGTGTCATTTTAAATAAGAGAACATGGGTAAACTTGTTTACTTTTGTTCTCTTATTTTTTGCAACAAAACTTAAATAACTATTATGACTTATAGGAGTACGATAGTCATAATAAAATAAGAAAGGCGGTATTTATGAAGAAAAAAAGAAAATTGTTAAAAAAAGAAACAACATATTCTGACTTGTTTATGTATATGTCAATTGTTTTTGTAGTATGTTTGTTAGTTTCTAATATTTTAGCAGCTAAATTATTAAAAATAGGTAATTATTCCGTAACTGCTGGCGTATTAGTTTTTCCGATATCATATATCATAAATGATATATTTTCAGAAGTTTATGGTTATGAAAAAACAAAAAAAGTAATTATATTTGGGTTAATTATGAATGTATTTATGGTTTTAGTTTTAAGTCTTGCTATTATTTTACCGGCACCAGTTTGGTTTGAAAATAATGAGGCATTTAAGACAATATTAGGTTCTACTCCTAGAACTTGTTTAGCTAGTTTAATGGCATATTTATTTGGCTCATTAGTCAATGCAAAAGTTTTAGTAAAAATGAAGAAAAATGCAAAAGGTAAATTTGGCATAAGAGCTATCGTTTCAACAATATTTGGAGAATTTACAGATTCTTTAATATTTGTTTTTATAGCTTTTATTGGAAAAATACCATTTATACAAATAATATCAATGATTCTAATACAAGTTATATTTAAAACCTTATATGAAATTATTTGTTTGCCAGTTACTACTGTTTGTGTAAAAAAAGTAAAAAATTATGAAGAAAAATTTGGGGATTAATATATGAGAAAAAGTATTGTATGGGGAACATGTTGGTTCAATGAATCAATAGAAACATTAGTTGAATTTTATAAGTCATCAATAAAGTCATTACAAAAAATGAACTTTAAAGTTATTCCTGTAATATTTGATGCAAAATATGATAAAAACAATAATGAAGATCTGAGTTACATTACTAATAATATTGATGATGTTATAATTATTAAAAATAATATAAATATATTTCCAAATAAAAATTATGGAGTTGCATTAATATCTAATAAGGCATTTGACTTAATGGCAGATTATGTTGCTATTGTTGATTCTGATTGGAGCATAAAAGAAAACTATTCTTTTATAGAAAATATATTATTAACATTGATTAAAAGCGATTATGATATTATAATTCCAAACATTGGTAATGCCTCTGGAAGAAGTAATATATTAGTTGGAAAGACTGCTATTTCTTTATTTTATCCAGATTTTTTAGATGTTATTGTTACTGCATTTCCGGGTTCTGTTGTAGCTAAAACCTCTAAACTACACGTTATTGTTAATGATGAAAATTATCATTTCGATTGGGGAGGAGAATGGGATATAATATCAATTGCAATAAATCATAATATGAAGATTAATTCTGCATTTGTAGAAGTTGAAAATGTTAGACACAGACCAAACACTTCAAAAATATTAGATGGTTTTCAAATTTGGAGAGCAATTTTAGGTAATAGTGATATGACAAACAGATTTAAGTATTTAAAACAATATAATAAAGAGGTAATTCCTTATAATGATATATCAAGAAATGTTCTAGAAAATAATTATTCAATTCTTGACTTGATTAACATTTTAGAAAATGATGATGCAACCGACACAGAAAAACAAATACTTTACATGATATTATATCCAATAGCATTTTTAACAGGCAAAATTACAAAGTTACCCGTTATAGAGTCAAGTAACAAGATGCCATATAATAAGGAAGAATTAAATACAATATCTGATTTTGCAATTTATTGTGCTAAAATAGCTTTATGTAATGTTGATGTGCAAGAAATGCTAAATATATGCAAAACTGCTAAATGCGAATTTTTAAGTGAATGGAATTTTGAAATTCAAAAACAACTTTTAAAAGAAGGAAGTGATTATAATAAATGAAACTTACTGTAGCAATTATTTGTTCTAATGATCGTTTGATACAAAGATGTCTTGATAGTATTCCAAAAAAAACACCTGTAATTGTAATTTTGAACTATCCTGATGATTATGTGTTAAATGTAGTTGAGAATGACAAGAGAGTAAAAGTTTATAGACATGATGAAAGAAACTTAGGAAAATTGAGACAATTAGCTGTTGATAAATGCAAAACTCCTGCAATTTGCTTTATAGACTCTGATTGTGTTGCAGAGAAGGATACAATATCTATTGTTGAAGAAGAATTAGAGGATTACTATGCTGTAAATATACCATTACATTTTGATTATAATAATTCATCAACAAAAATTGTATCATTATGTAGAAAATATACTACACCTGATAAATTATTATATATGCCATTTGCATTTAGACTAGATATTCAAAATAAAATTGGAAAGCTATTTAATGATAAGTTATCTTGGGGAGAAGATAGTGATCAGCGAAAGAGAATGAAAGAAAAAGGATTAGAGTATGCAATTTCAAAGTCTTTTGTTACTCATAAGGTTCTTACCATTAAAGAAGATGCAAAATCTTCTATTAGACTAGGTGAAGGTACTTATATTCAAGAGATAAATGGTATTAATGCAAAAAGAAGTATTTGGAAAGATTTGTCAATTATTACCGAAATAAAAAACGCACATGGATGTACTAAAATGACAAATAGTATAATGGCAGGAATATATCATTTCTTTATATGGAGACCAACATATAAATATGGATATTGGAAGGAGAGAATTAAGAAAAATGGAAATAAAAACAAAAATAATAAATAATAATTTAGAAAAAGATATAGTAGTATCTTCTGATTTGATTGATACTATTTATGAAATTATAAAACAAACATATTTAGAAGCCAAAGAAATACATGTTAAAAATCCAACAAATGCTGACAATAAGGAATTAAGTGATTTTTTGACTTATATTTTGGCATATCCAAAAGGTATTGAAACACCAAAGGTAATTGTAAGTGAAGAACATATTAACTCAAATAATAATTATTATGACGAGTTTGCTGATAGGACACTAGTATGCTTTTCTGGTGGTGTTGATTCTACTGGTGCACTTTTAAAACTATTAGATGAAGAAAAAAATCCCGTTGCATTTTGGTGTGACTATGGACAACCATATAAAGAACCAGAAAGAAAAGCGGTTGAAAGAATTTGTAAAAAACTTAATATTCCATTAATAGAAGCAGTATTAGATTTAACTGATTTAATTGCTATTGGTGGAAAAAAATTCGGTCATGTTTTTCCTGCAAGAAATTTAATGATAGCTTCAATAGGATTATGTTTTAAGCCAAAAGAGATAGTTTTAGCAGGATTATGTGATGAACTTGTTGTTCCAGATAAGTCGTTGAGAATGTATGAGGAATTTATTAAATATTTTGAAATACCACTATATTCTCCTTTTGTAAACATGACTAAAACAGAAGTTTTGTGTGTATGGAAAGCAAAATGGGATAAATATTTAAATGCAAAAGAAACAGTAAGTTGTTATAGTAATAATGGCGATTGTCAAAATTGTTCATCATGTGCAAAGAGAGAGGTTGCTTTCGTTGCTTCTGATTATACAAATCAATATCCTGAAGTATTTACTAATCAACACGAATTAATTGAAGGACATTGGTTTTCTAGAGTAGATATTTTTCAATATGAAAGAAGAACTGATATGCTAATTGCATTGTCAAAATATAAGGAAAAATTAACCCCTAAATTACAAGAACTAGTAAGTTATAACTGCCAAAAATATAAAGATGAAATAACAAAAAGAAAAAATCAGTTAAATGCATTAAAAGAAAGTAAATAAATGTGATATAATCTTTATAGAATTCAAGGAGGAAAAAAATGAGTAAATTATATATTGTTAGACATGGACAAACAGATTGGAATGTAAAAAAATTATTGCAAGGTGCTACTGATATTGAATTAAATGAGGAGGGCATCAAACAAGCAAAAGAACTTTCTAAAAAATTGGATTTAGATAAAATCGATATTTGCTTTTGTTCTCCATTAAAAAGAACAAGACAGACTGCAAATATTTTACTTGGAGATAAAGTTAAAGTAATTTATGATGATATGATAGTAGAAAGAGGATTTGGTGATTATGAGGGTAAACCAATAAATTTTGATTTAATTGTACCTCAATGGGATTATAAACTAAATGATAGTTCTCATAATATTGAAAGTATTCAAGATTGTTTGTTGAGAGCAGAAAAATTTATAGATAAAATAAAAAAAGAGTATCCAAATAAAACAATTTTAATAATTTCACATGGAAGTTTTATTAAAGCACTTCATTTCAATTTAATTGGGTATGATGAAAATACTGATTTTTTATCATTTAATCCAAAAAATTCTGTTCTTTATGAATATGAGATAGATTAATATGAAAAATGTTGATATATTTGGAACTTGCCTTACAAGAGAACTTTTTAATACCACAGAAGAATATGCAGTAAATAATTATTTGATGCAACAATCAATATTTACATTGTTTTCAAAACCATTGTATGTTGACAAAAGTGAAATAAAAAGTCATGATAATTATAATTTTAAAAATAGAATGTTGTATTATGAATTAAACAAAATAGGATTAGATAATTTGTTAAAAAATCATGCAAAATATCTAGTAATAGATTTGGCAGATGTTGGTAGAAATATATTAAAATTTAGCGTTCCAAGTAATGTTAGTGTCATTTCTACACAAGACATTATATACACATTAGATTGTTTGAGTAAAGATAGAAAATTAGAATATGAAGTTTATGATGTTAGAAATTATATTGATGAACAAATCGAAATCGAGTTAAAAAAATTTATTGCAATTTTATTAAGTGCATATAATCCAAATAATATTATCTTAAATAGGGTACAGATGAATAATGTATATTATGAAAATAATGTTGAAAAAAAGATATATGATTGTTTTATATATAATAGGTTAACTTTCATAAAAAGAGTTGAAGAGATATTTTTAAGATTATTACCAAACTGTAAGATCTTATGTTCAAATTACGAACCTGTATTAGATATAAATCACAGATTTGGTGGTCCACATCCGGCTCATTTTGAAAAAATATATTATGAATATAAAATGAAACTATTAGATTCACTGATATCAGGAGAAATATCAAGTATTGAAATTGATGAGCAATACAAAAAAATATACAACGATGAAATACAAAGAATAAAATCAAAAAAAATTATAAAATAAAAAAGGGAGGTTTTGTTATGAATAATAATTTTATTATGATAAGTGGTCCAGCTGCTTCTGGGAAAAGTACATTAGTTTATAAAATGAAAGATGCACTAAATGGATTCGTTTTTAAGCCATCATTAGCTTATGTTGAATTGGCAAAAAATAATGGCATTCCAATTGATAGAGCTTTTTTTGATATAACTCGTGATATGGCAACTGACTATTTTTGTGAAATATGTAATCAACATGAAATAGTTATTGGAGATCAACATCTAGCTATGCAACATTACAAGGATTCAATGTTGGCTTCACGTAATTTTGATACTGTTTTCCCAGATGAGCCATATATTTCTACAATCGATTATAATTTATTCGATAAACTTTCAGAAAATCAAATTAAGACTTTATTAATATATTTAAAGGCGTCTCCAGAAATATTGTTTGAGAGAGCATATCAAAGACATTTAAATGATGGTACACTTATTCGAAATAAAACACTACAAGAAGTTGTTGAAGAGGTAGAGGCAGAATATTATTATTTTAATGAACTAATTCATAAGACAGGAATTGAAAATTATATAATTGATACTGATAGTAAGAGTTCAGAAGAGGTGTTAGGAAATGCTTTACGAAAAGTTAGAAAAGTTAGAAGATAGAAAAGATTTACCTTTGAATGGACCAGATAATTACCGTGTTAACAATAACATAGTTTATACAAGAGCAATTGAAGTTAATGCTGTTAGACATTGTAATTTATCTTGTAGAAGTTGCTCTCATTCTTCTCCAATTGCACCTTGTAATGAATATAACCCTGAAGATATAGAAAGAGATTTATTGAAAATATCACAATATTTACATAGTGAATTTGTAAGATTATTAGGAGGAGAGCCATTATTACATTCAAATCTTTTAGAAGTATTAAAGGCAATAAAAAGAACTAATATATCTGATAAAATATGTTTAGTTACTAATGGATTATTACTTGATAATATATCAGATGAAATGCTTAAATATATTGATAAAATTGAAATATCTATGTATCCTTTAAATAAAAACTTGCTTCAAAAAATTAAAAACAATGCTTTAAGATTGTCAGAAAAGGGAGTTAAAGTTAGAATTTTAGAATATAGTGACTTTAGAGAATCAATATCACAATATAGTACAGATAATCAAGAGTTAAAACAACTTATTTATGAAACTTGTCAAGTAGCACATAATTGGAGATGTATAACAGTTGATAATGACAGATTGTATAGATGTCCTCAATCAATGATATATTCTGAAAAAAATAATGATTTTTCGGACAGTATTTGTATTAGCAAACTATCAAACATTTATGATTTGTTGGCATTTTTAGAAAATAATTATTATTTAAATTCTTGTTCTTGTTGTTTCGGATCTGTTGGTAAAAAAATTAATCATCAACAAATAAAAAGAGATGAATGGACTAGCATGTTACCAGAAACAATAGAAAGTGGAATAGATAAAGAATATGCAAAAACATTGGTAAAAAAGATGGACTTTAAAAGTGATTGTATGAAAAGAAAAAATTTAAATTAAAAAGGCGAAAAAACAACTATATATAATGATTATTTAATCAGTTATAGTTGTTTTTTTAATATTAAGTCTATTGAATAATTTAATTTCTTTGCTATTTTATATATATAAGCAGTAGGTATTAATATTGTTCCTAATTCATATAAAGTATAAGTTGATGTTGCTATTCCTAAAAAAGTAGCAACATCTTTTTGAGTTAAATTAGCCTTTTTTCTCAATAAACGCAAATTATTTCCAATGACTTCAAGTTTAAAGTTATTACTTGAATATTCAAAATTATTGATTTTTGATAGTCCAGTTATATAATCAATACTATACTTATAGTAATTACTTAACAAATATAATTTTCTTAATGGAATTGTATTAGTTCCTAATTCCCAACCAGCATAAGTTGATCTTTTAACATTTAATTCTTTGGAAATTTCTTTTTGACTTAAATTATGTTTTATTCTTAATTGTTTAATTCTTTTAAAAACCATATAAATGCCTAATTTCTATATTTTTCTTCAGAACGACCTAATATCCAGTCAGCAGAATAATTTCCTAATTTACAAACTTCAATAAGAAAGGCACAAAGAATTAATACTTTTCCGTTTTCATAAGCACTCCAAGTAGAATTTGATGTGTTTAATCTTCTGGAAAATTCCACCAATGTTTCATTAAAATCTTTTCTTATTTCCCTAGTCCTTTTTGAAACTATTTCTAAATTGATTTTTTCTGAAGATTCAATAAACTTTTTAGAATTTGTTAATCCTAAGATATAATCCATATTAATTTTGTAGTAATTTGCTATTTGATATAGTCTTTCCGTTGGAATAATATCTTTTCCTTTTTCCCATCTAATGTAAATAGAATCACTTACTCCTAGCTTATTTGCTAATTCAGTTTTAGTTAAATCATTTTTTTCTCTTAATTCTTCTAAATTATTATTCATAGTACATCACCTAATAATAATTTTTACATTTAATTTTTAAATATGAAGAAAACCGAACAAAATACGAGAAAAAGTGGTATAATAGTATTAGCAGTACAAATTTTTAAAAGTTAGGAGGTGCAAAGTGAAATATAGTTTGGGTGATTATATTAAAACTATAGCAATTAGTTTACTTGTTTTTTCACTGTTATTAATAGTTTTTATGATTTTGAAATTTGATTACAATTTAGGAGTGAGTTATTGTAATAAAAATAATATTCCATTGTACTTTTTATTACCAGTTAGTGGAGTTCCCTTTATATTTGGAATGACTTTTACTTTGTTTGTTTTTGAAAGTATTGGCGTATATTATTTAGGAAAAATATTAAAAAGAATTCCATTTATAAAATTAATTTGTAAGTGTTAAAGTGTGGTGGTTAGTGTGAGAGGAAATGATGATGTAAGATTTTATATAGTTTTGCTAATCATACAAATAATATTATCAATAATATATGCTGTTTATATAATTATTGATGAAAGAAAGAAATGGCAAAAAAGAGAGTTTTTTAAATATACACTTTATTATGAAATAGATTATTTTTTATACATTGATATGGTTAAAAAAATGAGAATTGTGATATTTAAAAAGAGAGTAGAATTGTTTTTCTTGAGCGTTTTGGTAATATTAAGGAGGATTTTTGTATGGAAGAAAAATTAGTAATTCCGATTTTATTCTTTTTTATAGCTGCTTTAGGTGGTATGTGTTTATTGATATTTTGCTTTAGAAAAAATGATAATGGCTATGATTACGATAAAATTATAAGAATGATGCATGAACAAACTGATGAAAATTTAGATGCACTTTCAAAGATGAATAAAGAAAAAGATAAGATAGAAGAAAAGATACGAGTTAAGAAGAAAAAACTCGGTATGAAGTTAATAGATATGGATATTGAAAGGAAGAGTTGATGTGATATGAGTATCAAAAATGAAATTGAAAGTATAAGAAAAGAAAAATTGGGATTAAATAGACATGATACTGAATTAATTCTAAATACGTTAATGAGTGTATATAAAAACAAAATAGTAAATGAAAATCAAGAGGTAATGGGTTATACATTGGATATTGTATTTACTAACATAAATGGATTTAATAGACTTGGTGATGTTAAAAGTATTTATCAGAGATGGGGAGATAATTTTTATATAGATTTTATTAATTCTGCTTTTTGCAAGGAAGTAGTAAATCAAGATGGTGATTTATTTAGTGATGAAAGTGAAACATTTACAACTTTTACTGATTTAAACAAAATTAAAGATATATCATTTTCTTTAAAAGAAATGATAGATTTTTGTAAACATAATAACATTAATGTTAGATTGTATGCAAAAGATGATTATTCAACAATGACTACTATTGAAATAAAACCTTATGAAAATTTCAACCCTAGTGAAGATAGTATTAACGAATATTTATCCACAATAGTTATTGATAAGTGATATAAGTATATTAAATAACCGGAAGCCGAGCCAAAAGAAATTTCATAACTAATGGCTCGGCTAAAAACCTAGTTCTTGACAACTAGGTAACACACTACCAAGTTGGCAGAGCCAACTAGGATAAGTGTGCCAAGGGAACTCCCTTTGGAAACCCTAAAGCAACATATTACAAAATTTCATAATGTAATATTGTTGCCTTTTTATTTAAATCAAGTTTAAATAAAAAGAAAGAATACTATCGCCACTTTCATCAGCAAGCTGACAAAACGTGCCACGTATTCTTTATATAAAAATAATCTTAATACCTAATTTAATTAAACGTTAATAAGATTATTTTTTCTTTTGCTTTGCAAAAGTATTGATAAATAAATTTATTTTTTCTTATTATATTTTTTTTCTAATAATGCTCTTGTCTCTTTTTTAGCATTATTAATTGTTAAATACGTAAACAGCTCATAAAGAATTGTTATAATAAAGAAACCAACTATTACATAAGGATTATTTATTATTCCTTCATTAAACATATCAATACCTTGAATAATTAAATAAACCAATCCATAGAAAAATGTAATTAAGGTGCTTGAATCATCAAAACTTCTTTGAATAACTAATGATTCTTTAGTATCAGCATTTAATCCTCTAACACTAAAACGATTAATATATAGTAAACCTATAATCATTAATATTGGTGATACAAACCAATAAAGTGAATAACCATAATCATTTTTAAATATCAAAACTAAGATTAAACTTATAATTAGAATTACATTTGATATTATTGTTAACATTATTCTAGTCAAATTATTTTTTAACATTTTTATTTCTCTCCTTTACTTTAATACTTTGAATTAACTTAATTATTTCTTTTGAAGAATTGATCTGATACTCTGTATCTTTAATTGTATTAGTTAATAGTTCTTTTTCTTCTTCTGTAATATCTTTTTTCTTTAGATTTTCTTGACAAGATAAAACTAATTTCTCAGAATTTTCAATACTACCTAAAACGTTTATTTCAGCATTATTTAATTCTTCACCCTTTAGAGAAGAGTAATAATCTTTTATAAAAGGGTTTAATGGACTAACTTCAATGCCTAGACCTATCATGTACATCATTTCATTATAATTGACATCAATGTAATTACTAATTTTTCTTAATGTTTTAGGATTAGGTATTTCTCTTTCTCCAGATTCTATTTTAGATATTTCAGCATTACTAACATTAGCAATTTTAGCAAGTTGTCTTTGAGAAAATCCAGCTTTTTCTCTGGCTTCAGCAATAACTTCGCCAATCCTCTTTTCTTGCATGCAATATCACCTCACGACATAATAATACTACAATTGTTAACAAAAGTCAACAAAAATAAAGAAAATGTTAATTAAACTATTGACAAGTTAGTAATTATAATATATACTGATGATGTTAACAAAAATTAACAATTCAATCTTGAACGTTAATAAACAAAGAAAGGAGGAAAAAGATTGAGGAATAAAAAACTAGAAATTCCTCAGCAAATGTGGTCTGATAAGAGAATCAGATACGAGGGTAAGATAATCTACGGATATATCTTAGCTAAAGGATTTGATCGAGAACTTATAGACTTAAATGTTGGGGAAATCCAGCAGACCGTTCCAATCAAAAAGCAAGGTTTAATTAAAAATCTTGAACGATTAGAACATTGTAAATATATCGTATTTAAAGAATACGACAAAGGAATGTTTACAATAAGACTTACCTAGCAGTTAAAAGACACTAGGATAAGTAAAGGTACAGTAGGATGAGAGACCTATGTTAGTACCTATTCTATAAATACTATAGAATAAATTAAGTACAATGTACTTAAAGCAGCACGATACTTTGCAAGAACTATATGTGCTAATTCTACAAGTCTTTATAGATTCGGTTTGAAATAAACATAATTCAAAGAACTACTATTAAATTAATTAATATGTTTGTTCCAAACTAAAATTCTTCTATCTATATAATATTTTTTAGGTTTTATTGTCTGTTTTTAAATAGGTGCTTGTAAGAAGTTTTTACAAGTTTTTTGTTTGTCAAAAAAAGAAAGGAGCGATATTATGAATAAAGAAATTACAAATTTAAAATATGTAGAAGTTCCATTAATAGTTTTATTAGATAATGATTTATCTACTACTAGCAAACTATTAATGGGGTTAATAACAACGTTATCAATGCAAGAGGGTTATTGCTACGCAAGTAATAAGTATTTAAGTAATATCATGAAAATATCAAAAAGAACAATTACCAGTTGTATTTCTTCCTTAAGAAATAAAAAATATATAAATGTTGAAAGCAAAGATAATATTAGAAAAATATATTTAACAAATATTTTCTAGGGTTAATAGTAAAATATTTCTATTAAGTATAGAAAATAAATTCTAACAGAATAAATAATATAATAAATAATATTAATAAATGATTAGTATAAATATATTTAAAATATTATAAATAGTTTAAATAGAAAGGATTTGATAAATGGATGAAATTTTAAATGAAGTAATAGTGTCTGGAATAATAAATGTTATAGGTAATATTAAAGATGATGATAAGTATGTTAAGTTTAGTATTATATCTAAAAAATATACAACTAGCTTAAATAATAACGTTTATGTAAGTTTAAATATATCAAGAGAACTATATTATAAGTATCTTGATTTTTTTTATAAAGATAGCAAAGTATTTATTAAAGGTTATCTAAATTCTTATAAAACAGATAATAAAATACAAAACTTTATAACAGTTATAGACATCTCAAATAAACTAGAAGATATTACAAAAGGAAGAAAGTATCCAAACATTAGATATGATTCGGATGGTGTTATGGTTTGGAATGGGAAAAGATGCGAATCAAAAATACCTACTGAAAAAGATCATTTGAAAATGAAAAAATTATTAGAAGAATTTAAATAGTATTGAATGAAAGGAATGAGATTATTTATGAAAAGTTATTATTAAAAATATTAAGAAAGGGGGAAGTTAGATTATGAGTGATACAAAACAATTAACTGAATTAGAAATAGATAATATATTAGATGAAACAATTAATTTATCAATTGTAAAAAAATTATTAGATTTGAAACTAATTACTGAAAAACAGTTTTATATTTTAAAAGAAAAAATTAGCAAATTCTATTAAAAAACTACAGATTTAGTGAAAAATAAGGTATAATTATATATGAGGACATGCCATAAAATAAATGTCAAATAAAAAAAGAAAGAGAGGTAAAATGCCAAAGGTAGAGATTATTAAAGCAAATAATCTCATAGCCGAAGAAATCAATACTGACAAAAAATTAAAAAAAGTTTGTGCTTATGCAAGGGTAAGTACTGATTCTGAAGAACAATTAACAAGTTATTCATCACAAATAAAATATTATACTGAAAAAATCAAATCTAACCCTGATTGGAAGTTTGTAGGTATATATGCAGATGAAGGAATTACAGGAACTCAAATAAAAAACAGATGTGAATTTCAAAGAATGATTGATGATGCATTAAATGATAAGATAGATATAATTATTGCAAAATCAATATCAAGATTTGCTAGAAATACGGTTGATACACTAAATAATGTTAGACTGTTAAGAGAACATAATGTAGATGTATTCTTTGAAAAAGAAAATATTCACACTTTAGAGTTGGATAGTGAAATGTTTTTAACTCTTTATAGTGCATTTGCTCAAGCAGAAAGTGAATCAATATCTCAAAACGTCAAAATGGGTTTAAAATCAAAAATGAATCGTGGTGAGTTTGTAGGTTGTCCTGAATGTTATGGTTATAATTGGAATAAACAGACAAAAGAATTGGAAATTAATGAAGAAGAAGCAGAAGTTGTTAGAAAGATATTTAATTGGTATGCTGATGGACTAGGATGTAGAACTATTGCTAATAAGTTAAAAAAATTAGAATATAAAACTTCTAGAGGTAATGATTTTAGATATAATCAAGTAGGAAATATTATAAAAAATGAAAAATACGTTGGTGATTATCTAGGACAGAAAACTTATATAGTTAGTCCTTTAACACATAAAAGAAATAGGAATTTTGGAGAAAAAGAAAAATACTATGTTAAAGATCATCATATTCCAATTATATCAAGAGAACTTTGGAATAAATGCCAAGAAATATTAAACAAAAGAAGAAATGAAATATCAGGGAAAGAACATCATTCTAAACATTATTGCTATAGATATACATTTAGTTCTAAAATTGAATGCGGTATATGTGGCTCAAATTATGTCCATAGAATAAGTGGTAATCAAAAAGGAAAGCAATATTTTTATTGGTCTTGTTATAATAAAGTTTCTTTAAAGGAAAAATGCCCCGAATCATTAACAATTAGAGAAGATATATTAAAAGAAATGTTTATCGAGGTTTATAACTCAATTACCACTCAAAAGCATAAAACAAGAGATAAATTATTAAATGCAATAAAAGAAATTATAACTAACGAAGATAATAAGAAGGAATTGAGTAAACTTTATAGTGAAGTACAAACTTTACAAAAAAGACTATATAATTTAATTGATTTAAAACTTGATAACATAGAAAACAAAGATGTCTATAATGAAAAAGAAAAAGAAATTTCTAATAAAATAAAAATGCTGAATGAACAAATTGAACAGTTAGAATATAATGATAAACAAAATAAAGATATATCTAAAAGACTTAAAGACATTGAGAAAATCATAAATGAAGAAGAACAGCCAATGGAAATATTTGATGATGTTAAATTTGAGAATTTAGTAGAAAAAATAATTATAGGCGAAAAAGATAGAGATGGTAATATCAATCCTAATACTATAAGATTTGTTCTAAAAATTGGTACGGAGTATAAATTTAAAGATTTGTCATTTGTACCAAACAAGAAATATTGATGGACTAGATAAAAAGTCTGGCACAAAAAATGTACTTGAAATACATGGTACTATATATAAAAATTACTGTGTAAAATGTGGTAAAGAATATAGTGCAGAATATGTTTTTAATAGTAAAGGTGTTCCTTATTGTGACTGCAAAGGCATAATAAAACCATATGTTGTTTTATATGGTGAAATGTTAAATGATGACTTTGAAAAGGCCATATATTATATAAATAATGCAGATACTTTAATTGTATTAGGCTCTTCATTAACAGTAGAACCAGCCGCAAGTTTAGTTAGAAATTTTAGTGGAAATAATTTAATTATAATTAATGAAAATGATACGCCATTAGATGAATATGCTACTTTAGTAATACATGAAAATTTAGAAAATGTTATTTCAAAATTAAATATGTAAACTATGTGTATTAAATTTCAAAAATGTAATATTAAGTAATATTAAACAAATGACAAAAAAATAATTATATATTAAAATTGTATTAGAAAGTTAAGTGGTAAAAATGAAAATAATAAAGAAAATTTTGTTTATAATATTACTTTTTTTAGTATCATTTTGTATATATTTTACAGTTAGTGGATATAAAATGTATAAGGATGCAATAGATAAAACACCATTGAGTGAAAAAGTAGAAGAAATTCAAAATAAAGAAAATTATACAAAAATAACTGATATGCCAAAAATATATCTTGATGCAGTTATTTCAATTGAAGACCATAAATTTTATAAACATCATGGAGTAAGTGTTACATCAATAGTTCGTGCGTTTTTACATGATATAGAGGCTAAAGAGTTTTTAGAAGGTGGAAGTACAATAACAGAACAATTATCAAAAAATATGTATTTTACTCAAGAAAAAGATTTAAAAAGAAAAGTTGCAGAGGTATTTGTAACTCTTGATTTAGAAAAAAATTATACAAAAAATGAGATACTTGAATTATATTTAAATACATCTTATTTTGGTAATGGTTATTATACAGTAAGTGAGGCAAGTAAAGGATATTTTAATAAAGATGCTAAAGATATGACTGATAGCGAAGCAACACTTTTAGCGGGTATTCCAAATGCTCCATCAGTATATAATCCAAAAGAAAATTTAAAACTCGCAAAAGAAAGACAAAAACAAGTATTAGATAAAATGGTTCAATATAAAAAAATAACTAAGGAAAAAGAAGATGAAATCTTAAGTAAAGAATAAGTAAATGCAGAATAACAAACTGCTTTTATTTTGCATAAATATATGTTAGAATAATTTATATAATAGGAGTAGATATGATGTATAAAGATTATTTAGAAAAGAATCATTCATTTGATAAAAAAACAATGCTTGGCATCTTTTGTATGATCATAGTAATAGGTGGTGTATTTGGTTTTTTATATGAATATTTCTTTTATTTTTTTAATGGTGGTATGAAAGAATTTTATTATAGGGGAGGAAATTTTCTTCCTTGGATAAATATATATGCGACAGGTTCAGTTATGATATATATTCTTACATATAAATATAGAAAAAATCCATTAAAGGTATTTTTAATAAGTGCTATTTCAACTGGATTATTAGAGTATTTTTCAGGTCTTGGAATTTATATTATAGGTGATGGACTTAGATATTGGGATTATAATACAGAAATATTAAATTTTGGAAATATTAATGGATTTATATGCCTTAGAAGTGTAATGTTTTTTGCATTATCTGCTTTACTTTTAATGTACGTTATTGTACCATTTTGTTTTCATGTAGCAAGTAAATCAAATAAAAAGGTATTTTTAATTGCTACAATAACAATATGTTCTATCTTTTTAGCAGATGAATTTTATAATCTAATATTTACCAAAATTTTTAATCTTCCAAATGCAATAAAAATATACAAAAGTATCGGGATTCATTATATGTAAAAATGAAAAGAAATGTAGTATTTTGTCTTTTAAAATCGTTATGTAAATGATATAATGTGATAGTGGAGGTAATAAAAATGAAGAAAGTATTTTTGGCAATATTAATTTCAGTATTGTGTTTTATTCCTTTTAGTGTTAATGCAGAAGAAAAAGAATACAAAACTCTTAATTTAGATGAAGCACTAAAAGAAGAAGCAATTGATCATGATTTTTCTAATTATAAAGAAACAGATGATCAAGCAATTATATATTTATTTAGAGGAAAGGGTTGTGCTTACTGTAAGAAATTCTTAACATATTTAAATAGTATTGTTGATGATTATGGTAAATATTTTAAAGTTGTATCATATGAAGTTTGGTATGATAATGATAATGCAGAATTAATGGAGAAAGTAGGTAATTTATTAGGCCAAAAGGCTGAAGGAGTACCTTATATAGTAATTGGTGATAAGGTTTTCGCAGGATATGCTGAAAGTTATAATGATGAAATAAAAGAAGCAATAAAAAAACAATATGATTCAAAAAATGAATATGATGTTATGAAAAAATTAGCAGAAAGTTCTGATAATGCAGAAGAGACTACTACAACAAAATCATCAGATACAACAGCACTTATAATTATTGTAAATCTATTATTTATTGCGGTTGCTACTGTTATAATTGTTTTATTCAATAATAAAAATAAATTAGAAATTATGGATAAATTAGAAGAAATGGATTCTGTTAAGAAAACAAAAAAAGGGGCAAAAAATGAAGCGTAAATTATTTTTTGCTTTCTTTATTTCTTTAGTATTAATAGTTACAGGTTGTTCATTTAATCAAAGTGATTCAAAGAAATTTAAAAATGAATATGAATCATTAAATGGTACAAAAGTAGAAGGTAAATCTGTAAGAAACATAAATATAGATAAGAATAATCCATTTATTTATTCTAGTGCAGAAGAAGTAGCAAAGAAAATAGAAAATAAAGAAACATTCGCAGTATATTTTGGATTTAAAGAATGTCCATGGTGTAGAAGTGTAATAGAATCATTAATAGAAGTATCAAGTGATTTAGGATTAGAAGAAATATATTATGTAGATGTAAAAGATATTCGTGATACAATGAAAGTTAATGATGATGGTAAAGTAGAAACAGATAAAAAAGGAACTAGTGGATATTATAAATTATTAAAATTACTAGATAATGTTTTAGATGATTATACACTTACAAATAAAGATAATGAAGGAGTAAGTGCGAATGAAAAAAGAATATATGCACCAACAGTTATTTCTATTGTAGATGGAAAAGCAGAAGATATGACAACTGGTATAAGCGATGCACAAACAGATGCATATATGAAATTAACAGATGAAATGAAAAAAGAAACATATAATAAATTTAAATGTGTTTTAGAGTGTGTTACAGAAAATAAAAACTCTTGTTCTATTGATAAAAAATGTTAAAAGGAAGATTTTAGTCTTCCTTTTTTAATATATCTAAAGTATGCGCAGCAGATCCTATCATTTCATATCTTTCACAAGTACTTAAATGATATTTAATAAATTCATTAAATGTATTTTCATCCATTTTATTTAATACATCTCTAATATAATTTGCACATCCATCAGGAGTTATAATTTTAACTCTTTTTAAATTTACTATTTTATTATAATTATTTATCTCTTCAATTCTAACAGGTGAATATAGATTATCAACCCAAGATACAATTTTATAATTATTATCAATTTCATTATTATTAATAGAGTTCATTATGTTATTTTCTTTAAAACCATATCTAATAATACAATAATCATTCATAAAATATTGAACTAAAATATAACCGTTCTTTTTAGTAACTCTTTTTGTTTCAGATAATGCTTTTATTTTTTCTTCATCAGTCATTAAATGATACATTGGACCAAAAAGTAATACAATGTCAAATGATTCATCTTTAAATTTAGAGAGATCAGTCGCATTTCCTTGAATAACTTTGACTTTATCACTATTTTTTTCAATTACTTTTAAATTATGTTTAACAAGTTCAAGTGCAGTAACATCATATCCATCATTTGCTAAATTTATAGAATATTTACCAGTACCTGCGCCAACATCAAGAATTTTAGGATTATTAAATTCTTTTAAACATTTCTTAATATATTTCATAGATGTAATAAATTCAACTTGTCCATGTCTTGTATTTAATCTTTTATCTTCATTAAATTTATTATAGTATTTAATTAAATTTTCTTCGTTCATAAATATATCACCAATAAAATAATACATTATTTTCCTTATTTTTTCTAGTGTATGGTATAATTATTTTATAAGTAGGAGGAAAATATATGTTTTGTAATAAATGTGGAAGTGAAATAAAAGAAGATAATAAATTTTGTACAAATTGTGGTAATAAAGTTATAAAAGATGAAAATGATTGTTATATATTATTTGAACGAATGAAACAATTTTATGGTTGTTTAGTTCTAATTGATATTTATTTGGATGGCAATAGGGTTGGAAGTGTTAAAAGTAATAAATCAATAAAAATAGATACAACATATGGGAATCATAAACTTTCATTTAATTTATGGAGTGGTAATGGAATGTATGATATCAATATTGCAAAAGGAGAAAATGTAAAAGTAACTTTTAAATTATCAATGGGACTTGTTACATCTGAACCTGAAATTATTTCTATTGAGAAGATAAGAGACTAAATATATTATAAAAAAATATGATAAAAAATCATATTTTTTTAATTTTTTAGGGGAATTTAGGTTTTAGATGGAGTAAATAATATATGAGGACCTCAGAAAAAATAAAGAAGGAAGGTGTTTATATATTAAATATATAAAAAGTTATCATGAAGATATTGTAAGACAAAAATATGAAGTAATCCCAGGAACATTTGATCCAATATTTAAAGAAATATTTAAAAGCGTAAAAGAATTCTTAGCGGATATAATATATGAAGTAACAGGAATACCAAAAGAAGAAGTATTAAAAGGAACAATAATAAATAGTGAATATCCTATTTTAAATATAAATGAAAAGAGAAGAACATCGGATTTAATAATAGAATTAGAAGATAGTGTAATAAATTTAGAGATGAATAATCATTATTATAAAAAATTAAATAAAAGAAATGATATATATTTATTTAAAATAGTATCATTATCAGATAAAAGTGTAACAATACAAATAAATATAAATAATTTTAGGTCAAAGGATGGACAAGTAATAAAAAGATATACATTAAAAGATGATGAAGGAAAAGAAGAAGATGAAATAGGATTAATAAAATATGATATATATCTTGAAAATATAAAAGAAAAATATTATAATAACGATAAGTTAACAAAGTTAGAGAAATATATGTTAATGCTAAAATTAAGAAAAAGAGAAGAACTTTTAGAAGTGTCTAAAGGAGATAAGAGTATGAGTGAGGTATATAAAAAATTAGATGATTTATCAAAAGATAAATATTATGCTTTGTTATATGATGAAGAAGAAAAGAAAGCTTATGAAAATAAGTGTATATTAGAGGACGCCATAGAAGATGCTAAAGAAAATGGTTATAGTTCCGGGTATAATTCTGGATATGATTCTGGATATGATTCTGGATATGATTCTGGATATGATTCTGGTAAATCTGATGGTATATCAAATGAAAAAATAAATATTGCTAAAAATTTATTATCAATGAATATGACATTAGAAGACATATCAAAAGCAACTGGTTTAACAATTGATGAAATAAAAAAAATAAAATAAAAAATTTAAATAATTAAGTAAAAAGATAGGGAAATACTCCCCAATTTGCTTTAATTTTATTAATTTGATATAATTATTGATAGGTGATTTGTTTATGAAAATTAATAGTGTTGAACTTTCTATAAGTGCTGTAAGACAAAGCCAGTATCCTACAGACAATAAACCAGAGTTTTTATTAGTAGGAAGAAGTAATGTAGGTAAAAGTAGTTTTATTAATTCAATAATAGAAAGAAGAAATTATGCTAGAACATCAAGTAAACCAGGTAAAACTCAAACATTAAATTTTTATAATGTTAATAATGATTTTTATTTAGTAGATGTACCAGGTTATGGATACGCTAGTGTAAGTAAAGAAAGACAACAAAAATTTGGTATGATGATAGAAGAATACTTAACTAATAGAGAAAATTTAAAAGAAGTATTCTTACTTATAGATTTTAGACATAAACCAACAAATGATGATTTACTTATGTATAACTTTTTAAAATATTATGATTTAAGTGTAACAATAATTTTAACTAAAGTAGATAAAATAGGCAGAACATTAAGAGAGAAACAACTTCAGTTAATAAAAGATACATTAAATATAAAAGAAGAAGATAAATATATATTATTTTCAAGTACAACGAAACTTGGTAAAAATGATGTGACTAGTATTATTGATAAAATAGTTTACCCAAATGAAGATTAATTCTTCATTTTTTTCATATATTTAATTAGGTGTTGATAATGAAAGTAGAAATGTTATCAAATACGATAATAGTATATTTACTTGATAACAAAAAATATAATGAAGACTCTGATATTAAGAAAATACTTATAAATGTATTTGATAATTTAAAAAAATATTATAATATTACTTTTACTAGTGATTATAATTTAGAACTTTATATTAATAGATATTATGGAATGATTTTAGAAATAACAGAAAATGAAGATTTAATATATGATGATATTGTAAATTTAAAATTAAATGTTCTAAGAGATACACTATTTTTATATGAAGTAGATGATCCTCTTGAATACATTAATTATGAAATTTATTACTATAATGATAAATTTTATGTTAATGCTAAAAGAGAAGATATAAATTTAATAGAAGATTCAAATTTAGTATATGGTGATATAGTTTATAAGATAATAGGAAGGGGTATAAAAATATAATTTACAAAATTTTATAAAATGTGATATAATCTTCCTATGTGAGGTGATTACTTATGAAAATGCCAACAGTAGCGTTAGTAGGAAGTCCTAATGTAGGTAAATCAACAATATTTAATAGATTAGTAGGAAGAAAAGTTGCAATTATAGAAGATGTTCCAGGAATTACTAGAGATAGAATTTATGGTATTGGATCATATGATGACTATAAATTCAATTTAATAGATACAGGCGGAATAGATACTAGTAATGAAACATTTAATATTGATATAAAGATGCAGGCAGAAATTGCAATTGATGAAGCGGATGTTGTTATATTTGTTGTAGATGGTAAGATGGGATTAAATGCTAATGATTTTGTAGTTCGTGATATATTATTTAAATCAAAGAAAAAGGTAATAGTTGCTATTAATAAAATTGATAATAGAAAACATTTAGATAATTTATATGATTTTTATGAATTAGGATTTGAGCATTATATTCCAATAAGTGGTGAACATGCAATTGGATTTGATGATCTTATGGATGAAGTAACAAAAGGTTTTCCAAAATATGAAGAGGAGTATTCTAGTGATGTTTTAAAGTTCTGTTTAATAGGTAGACCAAATGTTGGTAAGAGTTCACTTACTAATGCGCTTTTAAATGAAGATAGAGTAATAGTTAGTAATGAAGCAGGAACAACAAGAGATTCAATTGATACTAAATTTAAGTATGAAAAGAAAGATTATGTAGTAATTGATACTGCTGGAATGAGAAAAAAAGGCAAAATATATGAAAACGTTGAAATGTATAGTCTTATGAGAGCAATGAAAGCAATAGAACGTAGCGATGTGTGCGTAATTGTTATAAATGCAGAAGAAGGAATTATTGAACATGACAAACATATTGCGGCTTATGCACTTGAAGCAGGTAAACCAATGGTTCTTGTAGTAAATAAATGGGATACTGTTGATGATAAAAACGATATAAAAACATATACTCAAAAAATGAGAGCGGAATTTCAATTTTTAAGTTATGTTCCAATTGTATTTTTAAGTGCGCTTACTAAAAAAAGACTTCATACACTTATGCCTGAAATAATTAAAGTGTATGAAAATTCTAGAAGAGAAATTAAAACAAGTGTACTTAATGATGTAATAAATGATGCATATGCATTAAATCCAGCACCTTCATATAAAGGTAAGAGACTTAAAATTTATTTTTCTGCTCAAACAGGTACTATGCCACCAAAATTTACATTAAATGTTAATAACAAAGGATTAGTACATTTCTCATATTTAAGATATCTAGAAAATAAAATAAGGGAAAATTTTGATTTAGAAGGAACACCAATAATAATACAATTTAAAAGTAAAGGTGAAGAAAAGTAATATAAGTTACTTTTTTCTTTTGTCACAATTTTAGGCAAAAGACATATATTAGATTAGAAGGTGGTAATCTAATGAATTTTAGTGATAATTTTTTTAATAAAGTAGAAAAAAAGACTAATGTTAAAAAGTCTACAATACTTGATCTTGCTAAAAAACTTCAAGGTGATAATATGAAAAATGAGGATAATATAAGAGATGTTATTCGTGAACTTAGTAAAATGACTGGTAAAGAAGTAAGTAAAGAACAAGAAGATAAAATTATAAATACTATAGTTACAGATAATGTACCTAAGAATGTAGATAAGATGTTTTAAAAAAAGAGTCTAAATGAACTTGTCAATAAAGATAGACAGTTCAAAGGACTCTTTTTATCTTGATCTGATAATACAGGTATTTCTATAATCAGATTCATCTTCTATGAATTCACAATTTTTTAATTGTTCACTTAAATTTAAATAATATTCTTTAATTTTTTCATAATAAGTTTTATCATATGTACATTCTCCAGCAATGAATGGAATATTATGGTTAATACATGATTTTAGAATATTAGATTTACCACGTATAAATATAGTATATCCTGGCATAAATCTAATTGATTGTGTAATTATAGAAGTTATAGATTTATTAAATAAATATTTACTTACTCTGTCATTTTCGTGTGATGTAATCTCTTGTAAATTTGTATCTTTATTTATTAAATGGTTTTTAATAATTACTCTTGCTAAATCTTTTCCTGTTAAATTTCTGTTTTTTATCCATTCCATATATTCTTTATTAAATGGGTTTGAATCTAATAATTCATTAATTTTTTCTTCAGAATAATTTTTTCTTTGAAATATAATTTTAACATTTCAACATCATAATCCATAAATAACCTCTCTTTTCGGGTTAGTATTCTATCATGAAAAAATAAAAAAGTCAAAAAAATGTAATAACACATAATTTAATTCATATAGTTTAATAAAGAAAGTAGGGATTAAATGGAAAAGATAGATATTATAAAAAGTATATCAGAAAGAACAGGTGGAGATATATACCTTGGTGTAGTTGGAGCTGTAAGAACAGGTAAATCCACTTTTATAAAGAAATTTATTGAAAATTTAGTTGTGCCTAATATTGAAGATGAATATGAAAGAAAAAGATGTTTAGATGAAATTCCTCAAACGGCACAAGGAAAAACAATTATGACAATAGAACCTAAATTTGTTCCATCAACAGCCGCTAAAATAAAGGTTGAAGAATTTGAAACAAATATAAAATTAGTTGATTGTGTTGGTTATGTTATTCCTGCTGCTAAAGGTTATGAAGATGAAATGGGAGAACCAAGAATGGTTAAAACACCTTGGTATGATGAAGACATTCCTTTTGTAGAGGCAGCTGAAATAGGCACAGAAAAAGTAATTAGAGATCATTCTACAATAGGTATTGTAGTAACAACAGATGGTAGTATAGGCGATATTACTAGAAATAATTATATAGAAGCAGAAAATGAAGTAATAAGTGAACTAAAAGAAATAGGCAAACCATTTATAGTTTTATTAAATTCAGCACATCCAACACTTCCAGAAACTGAAAGATTAGCAGAAAAATTAAAAGAAGAACATAATGTGCCTGTAATACCAATAAGTGCAGAAACTATGAATGAAAAAGATGTGTATAACATATTAAAAGAGGCTTTATATGAGTTTCCTGTACTTAATGTTAAAGTAGATATTCCGGATTGGATAGGAACATTAAATCCAAATCATCCGATAAAGAAAGTATATATAGATCAAATAAGGGAATGTGTTGTAGAAGTTGATAAACTTCGTGATATAGATTCTATTAATAAACATTTTAAACAGTGTGATCAAATAGAAAAAGCATATATGTCAAATGTAGATCCAGCAAAGGGAGAGGTAACAATAACACTTACTGCGCCTAATAATTTATATGATGAAGTACTAAAAGAAATCATTGGAACAAGTATAAATAGTAGGGCCTCACTTCTTAATATATTCCAAGAATATAATGAAACAAAAGAAGAATTTGAACAATATAAGAGTGCACTTAAAATGGTTAAAGAAGTTGGATATGGAATTGCAATACCAACTTTAAAAGATATGAAATTAGATACACCAGAAGTAGTTAAACAAGGTGGAAGATATGGTGTTAAGTTAAAAGCAGTAGCACCATCAATTCATATGATTAGAGTAGATGTTGAAAGTACATTTGAACCAATTATAGGATCAGAACTTCAATCAAAAGAATTAATAAATTATTTAACTAAAAACCAAGAAGAAAGTGCTGATAGTATTTGGAAAAGTGAAATATTTGGTAGAAGTTTAGATGCAATTGTACAAGAAGGAATACAGGCAAAATTATCTCTTATGCCAGATAATTTAAGATATAAACTTCAATCAACATTATGTAAAGTAGTAAATAAAGGATCTAATAATATGATAGCTATAGTTTTATAGCTTTTTTTCTTGATTATTTTTATAAAATAATATATCATCTTAAATGAAGCTGGTTTTGTGAAAAAAAGTACAGTAGTAAAATTATATAATGAACTTGATAATAAGGAAATACTAAAAAAAGGTTTACCAAGAATGATAAATGTAAAAGGTGATGCTGAGGATATATTTTGTGATTTATGTATTAAGTATAATGATATATTAAATAGTGATATACTAGATCATTTTATAAGTATAAGTACATTTTCATCGTCACTTGATGATAATCTAGAAAGAAAAAAATTATTAAATGGTATTTATAATATATTAGATAATGATTATTTAGTTTCTAATATGGATTTTAATATAGTATTAGAAAATATTGAGTATATAATGGGAACTATGTTTTCTCCAGTATTTGATGTATATGATGAGGATGAAGAAAAATACTATACTTCTGAAATAATTGTTGAACTTTCAAATGGACTATCAAAAAGTAAAAATTATGATATAAATAAAATTTATGATCATGATTTAGATGTTATATTTTCAAGATTTTTTAGTGTGTTAGAGGATTTAAATAATACAAATATACCAGATAGTGAATATTATAATAAAACTTTAATGAATAGGGTAAAAGCATTTTTAGACATAATTTTTTCAAAAGAAATATATGAGTTAGATGATTATAAGTATGATGTGGTCTTAGATATTGCAAGTACAATAGAGGATGTTAATGAATTAAAAAAGTTTAAAAAGAAAATAGTATTTTATAATAGATTAGATGATAAGAATTTTGAAGTTACCTTAGATGATTCAGTAGATACTTTAACAGATACGAGTATTAAGCTTTTAAAAGAAGGTAAAAGTAAGACATTAAAATTTCAAGAAAATAATAACAATAAGTAAAGTACTCAAATAATTTATAAAAAGTATTGATTTTATTTACGATTTAATGTATATTAGATACATACCTTTTGCTTGGTTATCGGATTCTCCGAACCATATACTAGGTTTAAGGCAAATATTATTGTAGGAGGAAATTAAAATGGCATTAAAGAAATCTGAAAAAGAAAACATAATTAAAGAATATGCTACTCACGAAGGTGACACTGGTTCTCCAGAAGTACAAATAGCTATTCTAACTAAAGAAATTAAGACTTTAACAGAACACTTAAAAGTAAACATTCATGATTATCATTCAAAAAAAGGTTTACTTATGAAAGTTGGTAAACGTCGTAATTTACTTGAATATCTTAAAAAGACAGATATTAATAGATACCGTAAATTAATCGAAAGATTAGGATTAAGAAAATAAGCACTTATGTGCTTTTTATTTTAGGAGTAAAATATGGAAAATAAACTTGGAATTATAGATATTGAAGAATTAAAGAAAATAGAATACAAGATAACTAATTTTAAACATAAATTAATAAATGAATTTTATTCTTTTAATGAAGAAACAATATTTTCTTTAGATTATTTAGAAAAGTTACATATATTTTTATTTAATGATTTATATGATGAAAATAATTGTAAAATAAGAGAAAATGTAAATATTAAAACAAGAGAAAAATTAAATGAAAAACTTAAACAAATGCAATTTTTAACATATGAAATGGATAAAGAAAAATTAGCAAACCTAGTATATGACATATGGAAAGAACAAATTTTTTTGGATGGAAATACGAGAACATTAAGATCATTTTTAAAAGTATATTGTAATGGATATGGTATAAAAATTGATCATGATTTCGACGAAGATATAAATGAAGATTATTTTATTGATAGATTAACAAAAGAAATAATAGGAAAAAAAGAAAAATATAATATTTAAAATCAGATTATTGTGGTAAAATATAGTTAGAGGAGAATTTTATGAGTAAAAAAGTATTTGAATTAGATTTTAGAGGAAGAAAACTAGTTATAGAACAAGGTGAATATGCAAAACAAGCAGATGGAGCAGTTTTAGTAAGATATGGTGATACAGTTATTTTATCTACAGCAGTTGTATCTGATAATGCAAATATTTTATCTGATTTCTTCCCACTTATGGTTTTATACCAAGAAAAATTATATTCTGTTGGTAAGATTCCTGGAGGATTTATTAAAAGAGAAGGTAGACCAACAGATGCTGCAACTTTGGCAGCAAGAATGATTGATAGACCAATGAGACCAATGTTTCCAGAAGATTTTAGAAATGAGGTACAAGTTGTTAATACAGTTTTATCAGTTGATACTGATAATTCGCCAGAACTAGCTGCAATGTTTGGTTCTTCACTAGCAACAAGTATTTCACAAATACCATTTGATGGTCCAATCGCAGGTGTAAAAGTTGGTAGAGTAAATGGAGAATTTATTATAAATCCAACACCTGATGAACTTGAAAAATCAGATATTGATTTAACAGTTGCGGGAACTACAGAAGCAATAAACATGGTTGAAGCAGGATCAAAAGAAGTATCAGAAGAAGATATGCTTGAAGCATTAATGTTTGGTCATGAAGCAGTTAAAGAGTTATGTGAATTCCAAAAAACTATTATTAAAGAAATAGGATTACCTAAAATGGAATATGAAAAATTAGACATAACTGATAAGCTAAGAGAAGAAGTAAAAAATCTTGCCGCAGATAAGTTAGATTCTGCAATGAGAATAAAAGAAAAACTAGCTAAATATGAAGCAATAGACAATGTTAAAAAAGAAGTTGTTTCTAAATATGAAGAAGAAAATAGTGATTTAGATAAAGATGAATTAAATATTCTATTAACAAAAGTAAAACTAGTATTAGAATCAATAGAATACGATATATTTAGATCAATTACTGTTAATGAAAAAACAAGAGCAGATGGAAGAGCAATGAATGAAATAAGACCTCTTAGTGGTGAAATTGATATTCTTCCAAGAACACATGGATCTGCTGTATTTACAAGAGGAGAAACACAAGCTCTAGCAGTCACTACACTTGGTGCTTTAAATGAATATCAAGCACTTGATGGAATAAGTTTAGAAGCAGAAAAACATTTTATGTTACATTATAACTTCCCACAATTTTCAGTAGGTGAAACAGGAAGATATGGTGCTCCTGGTAGAAGAGAAATAGGTCATGGTGCACTTGGTGAAAGATGTTTAAAACAAGTAATGCCAAGTGAAGAAGAATTTCCATATACAGTTAGAGTAGTTTCTGAAATACTAGAATCAAATGGATCAAGTTCACAAGCTACAATATGTGCTGGATGTATGAGTTTAATGGCCGCAGGTGTACCAATAAAAGCTCCAGTTGCGGGTATTGCTATGGGACTAATAACATCAAAAGATGAAAAAGATTATACAATACTAACTGATATACAAGGTATGGAAGATCATTTAGGTGATATGGACTTTAAAGTAGGTGGAACAAGAAAAGGTATTTGTTCACTTCAAATGGATATTAAGATTAAAGGTATTACAAAACAAATATTAAAAGAAGCTTTAGCGCAAGCAAAAGAAGCAAGAATGAAAATACTTGATATGATGGAAGGAATAATTGCTGAACCTAGAAAAGAAGTATCTAAATATGCACCTAAAACAGAAATCTTTAAAATTAATCCTGATAAAATTAAAGATGTTATTGGTAAAGGTGGAGATATGATTACTAAAATCATATTAGAAGCAAGCCATGTTAATAGTGTAAATGATGTTAATGCTGTTAAAGTTGATTTAGCAGATGATGGTACAGTTACTATTTATCATATGGATAAAGATATTATTGCTAAAACAAGAGAAATGATAGAAAATGTAGCTAGAGAAGTAGAAATAGGAAAGATTTACACAGGAAAAGTTGTAGATATTCATGACTTTGGATGCTTTGTTAGACTATGGGAAGGTTGTGAAGGTCTTGTACATGTATCACAACTTGCAAATGAAAGAGTTGAAAAACCAAGTGATGTTGTATCTGTTGGTGATGAAATATTGGTAAAAGCAACTGGATACGATAAAAAAGGTAAGCTTAATTTATCTAGAAAAGAAGCACTTCCAAAACAAGAAGTAAAAGAAGAAAAGAAAGAATAACAAAGGACCCCGCTTTTTTAGCGAGGTTTTATATTCAAACGAGGTAATTGAAATGAAATTTTATGATTGTATAGAAAAAAATAAAGATAAAAATATTAGTATATATTGTGATATGGATGGAGTAATTGCTGAATATGATATTGGTAATTTCGACTATGAAAATATAAGACCACTTAAAAGTACAATTAAAAAAATAGAAGATTTATATAAAGAAGATAATATTAGTATATATATTCTTTCAATATGTAAAACTAATAATATAGTTTCCGATAAAATAACTTGGTTTAAAAAAAATATGCCATTTTTAAAACAAGAAAACATTATACTTTTATCAAAAGAAGATAATAAATATCAAGACATTTCATCTAAAGAAATAAAAAGTAATTATTTAAAAGAACATGCTAAAAATGATGTTAATATTGTTATTGATGATGATAATAGTGTTATAAAATATATAAGAAAAAATAATGAAGATTTAATTGTTTTTCAAGATTCAAGTTTAGTAGATTAAAGGAGTATATATGGAAAATTACAGAAAATATTTTACTGGAGAAGAAGAATTATTATTTAAGTTAGAACAACTTCATAGAAAAAAACAAAAATTGAAAGAGTTATTAGATAATAAAAAAGAAATAAATCCATTTGTTGTTGAATTATGTGGTTTACCAAGAACTGGTAAAACAGTTAGTTTAGGTAAATTATATGAATTTTTCAAAAATGGTGGTATTAATATAGAAAAAGCAGAAGAGCCAGCATTCATAATAAAAAATTCATTAACACTTGATGAAATAAAAAATATGTCTAATTTAGAATTTAACGATAAAACACTTGAAGTATCAAGAAAAAGTTTAGAAAAAGCAAAAAAGAAAAATTCTGATATTATTTTAATGGATAGAGGTATAATTGATAATTACTTTTGGTATCAAATGTTATATGAAGAAGGAAAAATATCAGAGGAGATATATTTAGATAGATTGAAATCATTAAATGATGATTTTAAATTAGTTAATAATTTGTTCATTATGAAAGCAGATCCTGAAATAATTATATATAGAGATTATATTAATTCACTATATCTTGAAAAAAGAAATAAAACAACATTGGAAAGAGTAAGTAATTTAGAAAAGGGATTAGAACATTTATTACCAAATATTAGCGATTATGAAAAAGTAGATATAATTGATACAACTAATACAAATGCGATGGGTACTTCAATAATGCTTGCAAATACTATAATGGATAATATGCAAAAAAAATTAGAATTAAAGTAAAAAAATAGCGACTAATTAATCGCTATTTTTTATATCCATAATTACAGGAAGAACAATTGGTTTTCTACCTGTTTTATCCATTATAAATGGACTTATCTCATTAACTATTTGATTCTTAAGTTCTGTATAATTAAATTTCTTATTTCTTAATTCTTTAACTATAACTTCGAACGCTTTATTTTCTATTTCTTTTAATAATTCTTCATTTTCATTAACTAGAACAAATCCTCTAGTTGTAATATTTACTTTTCCAAGTAATAATTTCTTTTGTGCATTTATATTGCAAATAACAACAAGTATTCCATCATTAGCCATTATTTTTCTATCCTTGATAACAACATTACCAATATCACCAATTCTGTTACCATCTACATAAATGTCATAACATGGGAAACTTCTGTCTTTTCTTACCTTTCCATTTAACATGGATAAAACTTCACCATTTTGCATTATAAATGTATTTTCTCTTGGAACATCACAGCTTACAGCTAAATCAGCATGAGCTTTTAACATTCTATACTCACCATGTATAGGCATTAAATACTTAGGTTTCATTAATCTAAGCATTAATTTTAATTCTTCTTGGTTACCATGACCAGATGAATGTATTTCATTTAATGATGTATTTGTATAAGTTTTAACTCCTTTTAAAGCAAGTTTATTTAAAGTTACAGATATAGCTTGTGCATTACCTGGAATAGGTGATGACGAAAATATTACTGTATCACTTGGAAGTAATTTAATTTTTTTATCAGTACCATTAGCAATTCTAGATAGAGCTGCAAGTGGTTCACCTTGTGATCCAGTACATAATAAACATACTTCCTCAGGTTTTAATGCATTTGCTTCTTCAGGTGTTACAAATATATTTTTATCCTTTATATATCCTGCCTCTAAAGCAATTTCAATTTGAGTTTCCATACTTCTACCAAATATTGCTACTTTTCTATTATTTTTTTTACAAGTTTCAATTATATGTTTTAATCTATAAACATTTGATGCGAATGTAGCAATTATTATTCTACCAAGTTGTCTTTGAAATAGATCACTTAAAGTTGCATCTACTCTAGATTCACTAAGTGACATACCTGGATTTAATGCATTAGTACTTTCACTCATTAAAAGTGTTACACCTTTTTCACCAATTCTAGCCATTTTATGTAAATCAGCCATTGGACCTATTGGTGTAAAATCAAATTTAAAGTCTCCAGTTTCAACTATTGTACCGTTTGGTGTATTAACAACGATTGCAAAGCTATCTGGAATTGAATGTGTTGTTGAAATAAATTCAACTTCTAAATTTTTGAATTTAACTTTAGTGTTTTCATCAAAAATAACAATATTATCATATTTAATATTTCTATCAATTAATTTCTTTTTAATAAGTTTTGCTGCTTGATTAGGGGCATATATTACTGGAATATTAACAGATTGCAATAAAAAGTTAATACTACCAATATGATCTTCATGCCCATGTGTTATAAATAATCCTTTAATTTTGTCTTCATTTCTTTTTAAGAAACCAAAATCAGGAATAACATAATCTATACCAAGAAGTGAGTCTTCAGGAAATAATACACCGCTATCAATAATTATTATTTCATTACCATGCATTATGCAATACATGTTTTTTCCAACTTCCCCAAGACCACCTAAAGCAAAAATCTTAGTATCTAAATTATTTTCAAATAATTTCATTTTTTCTCCTTTCTTTATAGAATCAAAGTTAATAAGATTAACGACTACAATTATACTATTATTTTTATGAATTTGCAATCTTTTCAAAAAATTTGACAAAAAAGCACTTGTATGTTAATATAATGGCCGTCTTTTGAAAAGGGGGAATTTCAAATGGAAAACAATAAAAAGAAGATTCTAGATGAAATTAATAATTTATATGGAGATAAAGATTTAAGTGCTAAAGAATTAGATCTTATAGAAAAAGTTTCTGAAAGCGATAAATTTACTAATGAAGCAATTGAACTTATGCAAATTCAAAGAAGCAAATACAATGATATAATACCGACAAAAGAAAATGAAACAGAGGATATATTAATGATTTTTTCTGATGTAAAAAACAGAATGAGTAATAATAAAGAAAATAATTCAGTAACAAAAACTGATTATAATATGGATAAAATACTTGAAGTAACTAATAGATATTTTGAGGGAAATAAAGAGGCAAATTTAACAGATTTACAAATAAAATTATTAAGAAGTATTGCGGAATACGATGATGCGACTAATAATTTGGTTATATGGTTAAATGATGCGATAGAAAATGATGAAGAAAGAAATATGGAAAACTACATTGATGAAGCAACAAATGCTTATGAAGATCATTTGTCAAGAGATGAAGCACGTAAATTTGCACAAGATTTAAAAAAATTAAATCCTGATGTTGACATAAAATTAGATAAAAAATGTACATCAATTGATATATCCAAACCAATTAATGAATTAAGCTTACCAGAAAATTTTTATTTAGATGAAAATAATCGTATAACAAATAAAGAAAATACAGCATTATCTGTATTTGTATCATTAAAAGTAAATGAAGTTAGAAAAAATAATAAAAATGCTGAGGAGAAAGAAAATATGAATAAAAATGAAGAAAGAGAAGAACAAATAATAAATGATGATGATTTCTTAGATGAATTTTCAACAAGTGATAGAAATCAAAAAAGACAAGAAAAGAAAAAAGCAAGAGAAGAAAGAAGAGCAGCAAGACGAAAAGCAAGAGAGGAAAAAAGAAAAAATAAAAAACCAAAGTCAAATGTTGGTTTCTTCAAGAAAATAAAAAACTTTTTAAAGAATAAATTTATAATGCCAGATGATTTTAGTGATGAAGAAATTGACTTAGATAATGATTTTGATACCGAAGAACTTAATATAGATATACCCGATAAAGAATCAGAAGAACAAAATGTTGCAAAACAAACAGAAACTAAAAAGAATGGTAATGTTAAAAAAACAGAAGAATCTAAAAATGAAAATAATACTAAAAAAGATGAAGAAGTAGTTAATAAATCAGAAACTCCAAAGGAAAATGTAGAACATGATGAAGCTAAAAGTGATGAATCTAACGAATCACATACAGAAACTTTAAATACTACTTTATCTGCTGGAGAAAATTTAAAACGTATTGCAAAAATAAGAAGTGAAATCGAAAGACTTCAAAGAAATAAAGAAGAATTAAAAAATATACAAAATGCTTCAAAGTTTGCAAAAGAAGAAACTGCTAAACATTACGATGAAGAAACAAAAAAATTAAGAAATCAAATTAAAGAAATAGTTGATAATAACAAATATACAAATGAAGCAGGAAGAGAAATCTCTATGGAAGAAAGAGATAGATTTGATAGATTAGATGCAGTTCAAGCAGATATTATTGAAACTGTAAAAAAACAAAAACAAATTAATTCAGAATTTAATGAAGCTTGGTATGGTCATATGGGTGAAAAAGTTACTGAAGATCTATTAAAAAGAAGATCAACATTAAAAAATGAATTAGACGCAATTAATATTAAATTAAATTTATTGAAACAGAAAAGAGAAGAAATAGTTGCGGAAAATCCTATGATTCATGCAAGAACTATGTAAAGGTACACAAAAAGTGTATCTTTTTTTGTAAAGTAGAAAAAAAGTACTAGAAATATATATAAAAATAATATATAATAAAATTGAATATAATATAGAGGGAGTTGAATAATATGGCAGAACAAAAGAAAGCGTCAACTGCTACTAAAACAGCAATTAAGAAAAAAACAACTACTACAAAGACTACAACTAAAAAATCAGCAACTAAACCAGCTGCAAAAACAGAAAAAAAGACTGCTGTTAAAAGCACTACAAAGGCTGCTCCAAAAAAAGCACCTGTTAAAAAAGAAACAACAAAAGCATCTTCAAATAAGGCTTCAGAAAAGGCTAGTACAGTTAAGGCACCAGCTAAAAAGAAAAAAGATAATATTTCAAATGCAGAACAAAGTTTCAAATTAACAAAAGATGCGATGTTTAGTGTATGGATTGATGCATTAATTTTGGTATTTATAATATTAATGTTTGTTTTGATTTTGTATGGATATGTAGTATCTGCTTAGTAATTAAAGAGTTTATATGGAAAAAGAAATTTATTTTTCTTTTTTTTTATGCTTTTAGATGATATAATTATTATGGTGATATAAATGGGATTTTTTGATAAATTAAAAAAAATTGTAAGTAAAGATACATTTGAAGATAAAAAAGAAAAAGACTTATATGATAAGGGGTTTGAAAAAACAAGAAAAGAATTCACAGATAAGTTAAATAGGTTAAATAAAAAATATAGTAAAGTAAATAGTGAATATTTTGAAGAGCTAGAAGAAATACTTATTATGGCTGATATTGGAGTTAATACAGTTATGAGTTTTATGGATAGATTAGTTACAAGAGCAAAAAATGAAAAAATAACTGATCCAAAAGAGCTAAAAGAATTAATTGTTGATGAATTATTCATAATATATGTTAATGATGAAATTTTAGTAGACAAGATAAAATATAATGATAATGGTCCAACTGTTATTTTGTTTGTTGGTGTAAATGGAGTTGGTAAAACTACTACAATTGCAAAACTTGCTAAAAGAGAAAAAGATAAGGGTAAGAAAGTAATGATGGTCGCAGGTGATACATTTAGAGCGGGTGCAGTTGAACAACTAGAAACTTGGGGAGAAAAAATAGGCGTAAAAGTAGTATCATCTACTTTAAATGCAGATCCATCAAGTGTAATATATAAAGGCCTTGAAGAAGCAAAAGAAGATAATTATGATGTTGTTTTAATAGATACTGCTGGTAGACTTCAAAATAAAGTAAATCTAATGAAAGAGTTAGATAAAATTAATAGAGTAATAGGCAATTTAATAGAAGGTTCACCACAAGAAACACTTTTAGTAATAGATGCAACAACAGGTCAAAATGGTATTTCACAGGCAAAACAATTTAAAGAAATAACAAATATAACAGGCATTGTACTTACTAAATTAGATGGTACTGCAAAAGGTGGTATAGTTCTTGCTATTAAAGAAGAAGTTAATATTCCTGTTAAATTTATTGGTCTTGGTGAAGGTATGGAAGACTTAAAAACATTTGATATTGAAAAATATATATATGGACTTTTTAAAGAATTATTATAGGTGGATAGTATGGATGAAATAAATGAATTAATAATGTTATATGATTATTATGGAGAATTATTAAGTGATTCGCAAAAAGAATATTTTATGGATTACTATTTTAATAATTTAAGTTTAGGAGAAATTGCAGATAACTTAGAAATAAGTAGAAATGCAGTTCATAAACAAATAAAAAGTGCTGAAGCAAAGTTAAAAGAGTATGAGGAAAAATTAAAGATAATTAAAAAAAGTAATTTAATAAAAGAAAAATTAAAAAGTACTAATGATGAAAGATTAAAAGAAGAAATAATAGATATATTAGAAAGCTAGAAGGTGAAATAATGTTTGAAAATTTAAGTGATAGATTAGAAAGTGCAATGAAGAAAATAAAAGGATATGGAATTATAACTGAAGATAATATAAGTGATGTTTTAAGAGAAGTTAGACTTGCACTTTTAGAAGCAGACGTCAACTATCAAGTAGTTAAAGAATTTACAAATAATGTTAAAGAAAAAGCACTTGGTGAAGAGGTAAGAAAAAGTTTAAAACCAAGTGAAGTATTTTTAAAAATATTAAAAGATGAATTACTTAATTTACTTGGTGAGGGAACTAGTGAAATAGAAACTAAAAAGAACCCTACAATATTAATGCTTGTAGGTCTTCAGGGTTCAGGTAAAACAACAACTATTGGTAAACTTGGTAATTTACTTAGAAAAAAATATAATAAAAAGCCTTTATTTGTCGCATGTGATATATATAGACCAGCTGCAATAGAACAATTAAAAACTATTGGTAAAGAACTTAATATTCCAGTTTATGAGGAAGGCATAAAAAATCCTAATGAAATAGTTAGAAATGCATTAGAATATGCTAAAGAAAATAAACTTGATTATATATTAATAGATACAGCTGGTAGACTTCATGTTGATGAAGAATTAATGAATGAATTAAAATCATTAAATGAAGAATTTAATCCTGATGAAATATTACTTGTGTTAGATAGTATGATTGGTCAAGATGCTATTAATGTAATTAATGGATTTAATGATAAACTACCACTTACAGGTACTATTTTAACTAAGTTAGATGGTGATACTAAAGGTGGTGTTGCCTTGTCAGCTAGACACTTAACAAATGTTCCAATCAAATTTATAGGTACTTCTGAAAAACTTGATGGACTTGAAGTATTTGATCCAGAAAGAATGGTAAATAGAATTTTAGGCATGGGAGATATTATGTCTCTTGTTGAAAAGGTTGAATCTGTTTATACTGAAGAAGATGAAAAGAATGCAGAAAAAACATTTAAAAAAATGCAAAAAGGTAAATTTGATTTAGAAGACTTTTTAGCGCAATTTAAACAAATAAAAAAATTAGGTTCAATAGAAGGATTATTAAAATTAATACCAGGTGCTAAAAAAATGGGATTAAACAATATTAACATTGATCCAAAAGACATGGCAAGAGTGGAAGCAATAATTCTTTCTATGACTCCTGAAGAAAGAAGAAAACCAGAAATAATAAAAGCTAATAGAAAAATAAGAATAGCAAAAGGTTCTGGAACAAGTGTTCAAGAAGTAAATAAATTATTAACTCAGTTCGAACAAAGTAAAAAAATGATGAAAATGTTCAGTAATGGTTCATTTAAGATGCCATTTTAGGATAATAAACTATTCAAAAATTTATAATTCTCATATTCTAGTAATAGATAAGGAGGATTAAAATGTTTTATAATAATTTTAATATGAATGGTTGTTGCAATAACGAAAATAAGTGTTGTCCAACTGTTTGCGAAGAAAAATGCTGTGAAGATCCAGTATATGAAGCACCAGTTGAAAAATGTATAAAAAAAGATTTTGTACATGAAATAGTTCATGTATGTCCAGTACATACAAGAATAGTAAATAATCACATTTATAAACATACTTATGTACCAGAATATACTTGCTCTGAAGAAAATGTATGTACAAATGTAGATGATAATTGTTGTAAAAAATTTTAAAAAATTCCATTAGGAATTTTTTTCTTTTTTATGTTTTATGGTATAATTTTTATAGATAATAAAGAAGGCGATAAAATGATTCAAATATTTGATATAAAAAAGGAAAAAAGTCTTAAAATGAATGATAGTGAAATGCTGAAAAAATACATAGATGAATCAATTTTAAATAATGAAGAATTAATGAAAAAATATAATTCGAAAGTTCAAGGACTAAATGACAATGAAGTAAAGATACGTCTTTCTAAAAATGGGAAAAATGTTGTTATAAAAGATGATAAAAAAAGTCCACTATACTTTTTATTAATGTCATTTAAAGATGAATTTATAATAATTTTATTGTTTCTTTCATTAATTAATTTTCTTTTGGGTGATACTCTTGGATCGTTAATAATTGTAGTGATAGGAATAATTAGTGCGCTTATTAGATTTTTTCAAGACTATTCAGTTTATAAATTTAATAGAAAATTAAAGTCAAAGATATATTCCACAGTAAATGTACTTAGAAATAATGAAGAAAAAGAAGTAAAAGTAGAAAATGTTGTAATTGGAGATATTATTAAATTAAATGCTGGTACAATAATTCCTGCTGATTTAAGAATAATTGACAGTAAAGATTTATTTTTAAATGAGTCAGTATTTACTGGTGAAAGTATATTAGTAGAAAAAAATAATAAAGTAAATAATAATGCAAAAGAAATATTTGATATAAATAATATTTGTCTTATGGGAACTTCTGTAGTAAGTGGAAGAGGAGAAGGCATTGTAATAAATACAGGCTTTAATACATATTTAGGTAAAGTTGGTAAAGAAGTTAATACAAAAAAAGAAGTAACTAATTTTGATAAAGGTATAAAAAATATAACTAAATTATTAATAAGATATATGGTTGTTGTGTGTCTTGCAGTAATTGTTATAGATGGTATAATTAAACAAAATATTGGTGAAGCACTTTTGTTTGCGTTATCAGTTGCGGTAGGTATTACACCAAGTATGCTTCCAATGATTCTTAATGTTAATTTAACAAAAGGAAGTAAAAGTTTAGCAAATAAAAAAACACTTGTTAAAAATATTGCTTCAATTCAAAATTTGGGTGCAATAGATATTTTATGTACTGATAAAACAGGTACGTTAACAGAAAATAATATAACACTTCAAAAATATATAGATGCATTAGGTAATGAAAATGAAGATATATTAGAGTATGCATATTTAAATAGTTATTATAGTACAGGTATAAAGAATTTAATTGATAAGGCAATTATTTCATATGGTAAAGAACACAAACTTGATACTACTTTAGAAAAATATGAAAAGGTTGATGAAATACCATTTGATTATAATAGAAAAAAACAAAGTGTTGTTGTAAAAAATAAATCAGTATATAGAATGATAACAAAAGGTGCACTAGAAGAAATAATTAATGATTGTGATAATGTAGTTATTAATGGTGAAATTAAGAAAATAACAAAAGAACTTATAAATGTTATAAAGGATAAAGCAATTGAACTTGCGAATAATGGTATGCAGGTTATTGCTCTAGCAGAAAAGAATGATTATCCAGGAAATTTGAAATTTAATTCGGAATGTGAAAAAAATATGACATTTGTAGGATTTACATGTTTCTTAGATCCTGCTAAAAAAGATGTAAAGACAACAATATCTAATTTATATAAAATAGGCGTTAAAACAAAGATATTAACAGGTGATAATCCATATGCTACAAAAAATATTTGTAATTTGGTAGGGCTTAATGGTAATGATATATTACTTGGTAGTGATATAGACAAAATGAGTGATGAGGAATTATCAAAAAAAATAGAAGATATAGATGTATTCGCAAGAATGAATCCACTTCAAAAAGAAAGAATAGTTGATTTATATAAGAAAAATGGACATGTAGTAGGATATATGGGAGATGGTGTTAATGATGCTCCTTCACTTAATAAGTCAGATGTTGGAATATCTGTTAATAGCGCATCATCAATAGCGAAAGAAGCAAGTGATATAATTATATTAAAACAAAGTTTAAAAGTTGTATATGATGGTGTGATTGAAGGAAGAAAAGTATATGGGAATATTATTAAATATATGAAAATGGCATTAAGTGCGGATTTTGGTGATGTTTTTAGTATTATGATTTCAAGTATATTTTTACCATTTTTACCACTTCTTCCAATTCAAATGTTATTTCAAGATTTTATATACGATTTTTCTCAAATAGGTATACCTTATGATAATGTTGATAAAGAATTTTTAATTAAACCTAAAAAATGGGATACTAAGGGAATATCAAGATTTATGAAGGTAATGGGTATAACAAGTTCAATTATAGATGTTATATCGTTCATAATATTCTGGTTTGTATTAGGTTATAATAGTATAGATAAACAAGCATATTTTCAAACAGCGTGGTTTATAACTTGTCTTGTAACTGAGCTTATGATTATATATAATGTTAGGACAAGTAAAAAGCCTTTTATAGAATCAAATGCAAGTCATAAATTAAATGTATTAACTATTTTTTCACTTGTATTAACAATAATCACTCCAATACTTTTAACTAAAATTGACACATTTCACTTCGTAATTTTACCATTTGAATTTTATCTATTCTTAATTTTACTTGTTATTTTATATTTTGCTATTGTTTCTATTATTAAAAAGATATATATTAAAAAGTATGGAGAGTGGTTATAAATGAAAAAAATGAATATAATTGTTATATTTGATAAAGACCTAACAAGTACATTAATGTGCAAAAGAACAAAAGAACCATATAAAGGAATGTATAATTTTGTTGGTGGTAAAATCGAAAATGATAATGGCTTAGAAGAGGCATATAGAGAACTTTATGAAGAAACAAATATAAGTAAAAATGATATTAAATTAGTATATTTTATGAACTTGTCATATATAAAATGGAATATAGAACTTGAAGTTTATTATGGTGTATTAAATAGTGATGTTAATCTAATAGAAGAAGTCAATAAATTAGAGTGGAGAAGTCTTTCAGATAATTTCTTCAATTTGAATAAATATGCAGGAGAAGGTAATATTGGTCATATAATAGAAGAAATTAAAATTGATTTAGAAAGAGAGAAAAATCATGAAAGCATTAACAATTAAAGAACCATGGGCAACACTTATAATAGATGGTTATAAAAAATATGAATTTAGATCATGGAAAACAAATTATAGAGGTAAATTATTAATACATGCTGGAATGAGCGAAGAAAAAGATATGTTAAAAAAATTTAAAGACTATAATTTGAATTGTTCTAAAGGTATGATTATAGGTGAAGCACTTCTTACTGATTGTATTCTTGTTACAAAAGAGTTTGAAGAAGAATTATTAAAAATTGATAAAACAGTATATGGAAGAGAGTCACATGAAATGACATATGCTTGGAAACTAGAAAATGTTATAAAATATGATAAACCTATTCCTATAAAAGGAAAATTAGGATTATGGAATTATGAGGAGAAAACTATGCACGAAATGAGATTAAATAATAGTCCATTTGAACTTATAAAAGGTGGAACAAAAACTATTGAAATAAGATTAAATGATGAAAAGAGAAGTTTAATAAAGGAAGGAGATATTATTGAATTTGAAAATAGAATTACAAAAGAAAAATTAAAAACAAAAGTAATTAAATTATACAAATTTGATAATTTTGAAGAATTATATAAACGTTTTGATAAAATATCTTTAGGTTATGCTGAAGATGAAATCGCAGACCCTAAAGATATGGAACAATATTATCCACAGGATAAACAAGAAAAATATGGTGTTCTTGGTATTGAAATAAAAGTTTTAGAATAAAAAAATGTCCCTTTTGGGATTTTTTTAATATTATATTTGTGTTTTTATCATAAATAGTGTTATAATTGTAATAGGTGAATAAAATGTTTGATAAGAATTTATTAGGTAATAATATTAGTGATATTGATAAAAATTTATTAGCACAGACTATTCGTAAAATAGATTTGTTTTTCGCTAAGTTTGGAGTTAATATTGATTATGATAATTCAAGAGAATTATTTGAAAATTTAAAAATTGTAGACGTACAGGGAAAACAAAATTATGTTGTTTCTTATGATGAAACAAGTAATACTATTAAACAAAATTTTGAAAATCCGGATTTTAGTCCTAAAAAATATGAGGCAGAACTTGTTGAATCTCTTTTAAGTGTACTTTCTCAGAAATTTAATTTTGAAGAAGATAGATATGATAAAGGACTTAAAAGTAAAGATACAAATTTAGAATCTCATGGTACTGCTTTAAACAAAATGATAAAATCATACATTGCCACATTAATAACAGGTTATAATAAAGAAGAAAGTGTAAAAGATTTTTATCTAGATAGTCCAAATGATTATGAAACAATACCTGATAGAGCAATTCATGATTTTTGTGAGGTTTTTGGAGCAGAATTCTTATTAAAAAGTTTTATAAATGGAGATGGTTCTGAATTGTTTTATAAAGTTGGAGAAATTTTAGGCAGTGAAGAAAGTGCAGTAGAACTTTACGATTCAATAGATAATTACAAAAATGATTCAATCTCAAATAGAAGAAAATATGATATGAATATGGAAGTACTAAAAGTAAACAAATTAGAAAATAAACATAAAATGTAAAATTATGTAAAAAATATTGATTTATTTTTAATATTAATATATTATATGGTGAGGAGTGTGATAATAATGTATCCATCAATCGATAAAGTATTAAATATTGTTCCTTCAAAATATCAATTAGTTTATATTGTATCTAAAAGATCTCATCAAATGAAGGAAACAAAACATTATCAATTAGATGAAAAAAAATATGTTAATACAAAAAACATAGGTAGAGCTTTGGAAGAAGTTGCTGAAAACTTAATACATGTAAAAGAATAGTATTAAGTTTTTAATTAAAATTTTAAGCGAACATAAATTCGTGATAAGGAGAAAAGGATGAAAATAATAAAATTTAAAAAAATGGCTGGAAGTAAATACAAAGTTTTTTTTGATAATGGTAAAAATATTCTTTTACACGAAAATATAATCATAAAATATAATTTACTTATAACTAAAAAAATAGAAGAAGATTATGATGACATAATAAAAGATAATAATAATTATATGATTTATGATATGACAGTTAAATATATTAGTAAAAAAATGAGATGTGAAAGTGAAATAAGAAAGTATCTAAAGAGCAAAGAAATTAATGATGAGTTATCAGATAGAATTATTTTAAAACTTAGAGAAAATGGTTTACTTAATGATAGAGATTACGTTAAAAGTTACATATCAGATAAAGTAAGATTAAATAGTATAGGACTAAACAAAATAAAATCTGAATTATATAAATTAAAACTTGATAAAGATATTGTTGATGAAGAAATTAATAACTATTCAGGTGAAGATATAATTGATAATTTAGAAAAGTTAATTGATAAAAAAATTAGAACAAATAGATCATATGGTGGAAGTTTATTAAAACAAAAAATAATTACAGATTTTGTGAATAAAGGTTACAACAAGGAAGATATAATTGATATTTTAAAAAAGAAAGATTTGAATAATGAAGATTTATATAATAAAGAATATAATAAGCTATACAATAAATATAAAAGTAAATATAGTGGCTCAGAACTTGAATATTTTATTAAACAAAAATTATATAGTAAAGGATTAAAAAAAAGTGATGATTAATCACTTTTTTCTATTAACTTTCAGATGATGAATCAGATTTTTCAGCTTGTTTAATTGCATCTTTTATATAGTTATTATAATTTTTCTTTAATTTAGCATCTTTAAATTTTAATCCATAAGATTTTCTTAAATCATCTAAAGTTGTAACTTCAAGAGTTTTATCATTTTCTAATTTCTCTTTAGTTAAAGTTTCAATGATATTACTTTTAACTTCTTTTAATTTAGGCTTATCTTTTTCACCAGTTTTTAAAATAATATGATATCCATAAGTTGTTTTTACTGGTTTTTTAGTATATTCATTAACTTTAAGCTTGTATGCTGCTGTTTCAAATTCTTTAACCATATCGCCTTTATTGAAATATCCTAAATCTCCACCTTTTTCTTTTGAACCAGTGTCATCAGAATTTTCTTTAGCAAGTGTATCAAAATCTTCACCTTTGTCTAACTTTTTAATTATTTCTTCGGCTTTTTTCTTAGCTTCATCATCAGTTAAACCATCTTCTGAATCTGTATCAACTTTTATAAGAATGTGTTTAGCACTGATATCTCCAACAGTATTTTCTTCATAATATTTTTTTATTTCGTCATCTTTAATATTATCTTTAATTTGATCTTCAATAGCTTGATTTCTTTGATAGTTTAATATGAAATATTCTTTTAAATCTTTTTCACTTTCATATCCTGCGTTTTTTAAAGTATCTTCCCAACTATCAGAATATTGTGATTTTAAACTTTCTATTTGATTTGCTGCTTGTTTTTCAATAGTAGCGTCATCTTTATAGATAGTATCAAGTATTTCCTTATCTACCATATCAAGTGCAGTAGAAATTCCATATTTATCTCTTAACTTTTTATAAATATCGTTTGCAGTTATATTAGTACCATTTACAGTAATCGCTACATCTTCACCATTTTTTAATTTCGCATTACCACATCCAGTTAATAATATTGTGCAAATTACAGCTAAACTTGCTAACATTATTTTTTTCTTCATTTTTTCCTTATCCTCCTTTAATAATGCACATATATATAATAACAAAATTATAAAATAAAAACAATATTTTTCAAAATATAATCACACTATTCGTACTTTTGCCATAAAATAATGTGAATAATAAAAAAGGAGGAATGAAAATGACACACTCATGCGGATCAGGTGCTGGTATAATACTAGTACTATTCATACTATTAGTAATAATAATAGGTGCTTATATCTAAATAAATTAAGTTAGGAGGTAATTTAAATGGGATGTACAAATACAACATGTACTAATACATGCACACAAACATCACGCGGATGCGGATATGTAACAATAATCGTACTTTATATCTTACTTGCTATAATACTTAGTTCATTCGTTTGCTAAAAAAGTTCAATAGAACTTTTTTTTCTTTGAAAAATTTGACAAAAATACACTATTTTGGTAATATATATCGCACCAAAGGGGGAAATAATATGATAAAAGACAGTGTTCAAATACCAAGTTGGGTAAATTCTGTAAATGATGAATATGTTACTAAAATTGCAGAAGGAATAGCAAGTGGTAGAATTGAAATGTATGCTGAAGAAAAAGTTGGTAAAAGTACTGTAGGATTTAGAAGAGTTCGTTTATATGATGATATAATTGAAGAAAGAGAAGAAACAAATGATGAGTATAAAGAAACAATACAAAAATATAAGATTGCTAAAAAGCATTTAAATTTAATTAAAATGTTAAAATTAAATTCTGAAAAAAAACAATTAAAAAGAATACTTGACTCATTAGAAAAAGAATCATCATATATATCATATATTACAGATTCTGATGAAGAACCAAGTTTTAGTTTATGCAAAGAAGATTTAGCACAAACAGCAAGAGATATTAAACCATTTCAAATATAAAAAAACTGATTAACCAATCAGTTTTTTATATACTTCTTCAACACTTATACCATTATTTCCTTTATAATATGGTTTCAAATGCATATGATAATGTTTTACTTCTTGAACATCACCATTATTTTGTATTATACTCATTCCATCAATATTTAATTTTTCTTTTAATAATATATGCATTTTTTTAGCAATTTCATTAATATGAGTTAATGTATCAATATCAATATCATCTAAATTTTCAAAATGTTTTTTAGGTATTATAAGCATATGTCCAGGGCTCATAGGATTAACATCTAAAAACACTTTTACAATGTCATCTTCATAAATAGTATATGAAGGAATGTCCCCTTTAATAATTTTACAAAAAATACAATCCATTTTTATCATCTCCTCTAATAATTTTAACAAAAAACACTAAAAAAATATATACTTTTATGGTAAAATAATAATGTTTGGAGATGATGTTATGCTTAAAATTGAAAATTTAAGTACAAGTATAGATGGTAAAGATATATTAAAGAATTTTTACTTAAACATAAATGATGGTGAAGTACATGCCTTAATGGGACCAAATGGTACAGGGAAAAGTACTTTATCGAAAGTTATTTTAAATAACAAAAAATATCAAAAGTTATCTGGAAAAATAATGTTTGATGACGTAGATATAACAAATATGTCTACAGATGAAATAGCAAGAAAAGGAATCTTTTTATGTAATCAACTTCCATGTGAAATAGATGGAGTAACAACTGCTGATTTTTTAAGAACTGCATTAAATGAAAAAGAAGAAGTTTCATTATATCAATACATAAAGAAAATTGATAGCGCAGTAAAAGACTTAAAAATGGATGAAAATATGATTCATAGAAGTATGAATAAAGGTTTTTCAGGTGGAGAAAAAAAGAAAAATGAAATACTTCAATTAAAAGTATTAGAACCTAAATTCATAATACTTGATGAACTTGATTCAGGACTTGATGTAGATAGTTTAAAAATTGTTTGTGAAAATATAAATAGTTATTTAAAAGAACATGAAAACACATCAGTACTTATAATTACTCATTATCCTAAAATACTACAATATATAAAACCAGATTATGTACATGTTATGGTAAATGGAAATATCAAGAAAACAGGAGATGCAAGTCTTGCTCTTGAAATAGAAGAAAAAGGATATGATGCTTACAAAAATAGTGCAAGTATCGTAAGTGAATAATTGATATATGAATAATATATTAATAGAAAAGAGTAGTATTGATTTTGAAGATAATGGAGAATTTATATTAAAAGAAAATGGTAATAAAGATATAAGAGTAAATGATAATGTAGATATTACGCTTACTATAATTAATGAAGAAGATAAGGATGTAAGTTATAATTTTGATATTAATGAAAACTGTAACCTTACATTTAATATATTTGATGCATCAAAAAATATAAATAGAAATATAAATGTAAATATTAATGGAAAAAATTCAAATGTATTAATTAATATTTCATCTATTTCATTAAATGAAAATAATTATGATGTTAGTATCCATCATAATAATAAAAACTGCACAAGTAATACAAATATACATGGACTTACAATAGATAATAATTCCATATATATAAAGAACAATGGATATATACCAAACGGTTCAGAAAAAAGTGTTTTACATCAAGACAATAAAATTATTGCTATGAATGATAATAAATCAAAAATAGAACCTAATTTATTTATTGATGAGTATGATGTAGAAGCATCACATGGTGCGTATATTGGTAAATTTGATGAAGAAGAACTATTTTATTTAAATTCGAGAGGATTAGATGAAAATAAATGTTACGAACTTTTAATTAATGGATTTTTATTAAATGAATTTAATATAACTGATGATGTAAAGGATGATTTAAAGAAAATTATTAAAAAGTATTGGAGGTGAAAAAATGAATTATAGAAAAGACTTTCCTATGCTAGAAAAAGATATTGTATATTTTGATAATGGTGCGACAACATTTAAACCAAATTGTGTAATTGATAAGATGTGTGATTATTATAAGAATTATTCATCTAATGCACATAGAGGTGATTATTCACTTAGTTTAAAAGCAAGTGATGAATACGAAATTGTTAGAGATAAAGTAAAAGAATTAATTAATGCTAGTAGAAGAGAAGAAATAATATTTACTAGTGGTTCAACTGAGTCATTAAATGAAATAGTTAATGGATATTTTAAGTATAATTTAAAGATAGGTGATGAAGTATTACTTACAAAAGCAGAACATGCTTCAAATATACTTCCTTGGTTTGAACTTGAAAATGAAATGGGTATAAAAGTAAACTATATACCTTTAACTAGTAATCATGAAGTAACAATAGAAAATGTTATAAAAAGTATAACAGATAAAACAAAAGTAATCTCAATTGCGCATATATCAAATGTTATAGGTGATGTAAGACCAATAAAAGAAATAATAAATTATGCACATAAAAAAGGTATATTAGTAGTAGTTGATGGAGCACAAAGTGTAGGTCATACAAATGTAGATGTACAAGATTTAGATATAGACTTTTTAGCTATATCGGCACATAAAATGCTTGGACCAACAGGTGTTGGTGTACTTTATGGTAAGTATGAATTACTTGATAAAATAAAACCTACTAAAGTAGGTGGTGGTATGAATATTGCATTTGTTAGTCCTAGTGAAATAGAATATAAGGAACTACCTTATAGATTAGAAGCAGGAACAGGAAATATTGCTGGTGTTATTGGATTTGGAAGTGCGATTGACTATATAAATAATATAGGTATAGATAACATAGAAGAATATTGCGATGAATTAAAACACTATATTATAAATGGTTTAAAGAAACTAAAAAATGTAAAAATATACAATGAAAATGTAGAAGGTGCTACAGTAGCATTTAATATAGATGGTGTATTTGCGCAAGATACAGCAATATACTTAGATAAATATAATATATGCGTTAGAAGTGGAAGCCACTGTGCAAAAAAACTAGAAGATGAACTTGGAATAAAAAATACATGCAGAGTTAGTATATATTTTTATAATAATAAAGAAGATGCAGATAAATTAATAAAAGCATTGGATAATGATAGAATATTAGAAGAAAGTTTAGGTGTATAAAAATGGATCCAAATTTTAAAAGAACATTAATATTAGAAAATTATGAAAAACCTTTTCATAAAGGACTTGTAGATGATAGTACATATTTAAAAGAAAATAAAAACAATTCATCTTGTATTGATAATTTTGATATACAACTTAAAATGAATGATAATAAAATAGAAGATATAAGATTTGAAGGAGAAGCATGTGCAATTGCAGTATCATCGGCATCTATATCAATTCAAAAATTAATTGGTAAAACAAAAGAAGAAGCTTTAAAGATAATAGATAACTATGAAAAAATGATTAATGAGGAAGAATATGATAAAGATTTATTAGAAGAATTACTTGCGTATGAAGATATATATAAACAACCAGCAAGAAAAAAATGCGCAACACTCGCAATACTTGGAATAAAAGATTTAATAGAAAAATAGGAGGTAATTATGAAGGAAGTAAAATTCGAAAAAGGTTTAGATGAAGAAAAGGTAAGAAAAATATCTGAATTAAAAAATGAACCAGAATGGATGCTAGAATATAGATTAAAATCATATAAAGATTTTACAAATAAACCTCTTCCTTCTTTTGGACCAAAGATAAATATTGATTTTAATAATATAACTTATTATAAAAGAATTGATAATGAAGTACATAATTCTTGGAATAATGTAAACAAAAATGTTAAAAAGACATTTGATGATATTGGAGTAATAGAACAGGAAAAAGAATATTTAGATGGACTTGGTGTTCAATATGATAGTGAAGCAATATATCATAATATGATTAAAGATTTGGAAGAAAAAAATATAATATTTTGTGATACAGATACAGCACTAAAAAAATATCCAGAGTTATTCAAAAAATACTTTGGTACATTAGTAGATTATAATGAAAATAAATTTACAGCATTAAATGGTGCTGTATGGAGTGGTGGGACATTTATTTATGTACCCCCACATACAAAATTAGATAGACCACTTCAAAGTTATTTTAGAATTAATACAAAAGATATGGGACAATTTGAAAGGTCACTTATAATAGTTGATGATGATTCTGAAGTACACTATATAGAAGGATGTACAGCACCAACTTATACTACTGATTCACTTCATGCAGCTGTTGTTGAAATATTTATTGGTAAAAATGCAAAATGTAGATATACAACAATACAAAACTGGTCAGATAATGTAAACAATTTAGTAACAAAAAGAGCAATAGTTGATGAAGGTGGTACTATGCAGTGGATAGATGGTAATATTGGTTCTAAAATCAATATGAAGTATCCAGCATGTATTTTAAAAGGAGATAATTCAGTTGGTGAATGTATTTCTATTGCTGTTGCATCTAATAATCAAATTCAAGATACAGGTGCTAAAATGATCCATTTAGGTAAAAATACAAGAAGTCATATAATCGCAAAATCAATAGGTAGAAGTGGTGGAAACGCTAGTTATAGAGGTTTAGTAAGCATAGAAGAGAATGCTACTAATTCAAGATCAAGTATAAAATGTGATACTATTCTTTTAGATAAATTATCAAAAAGTGATACAATTCCTACTAATATATGTAAAAATGAGTCATCAATAATAGAACATGAGGCAACAGTTTCAAAATTAGATGAAGATAAATTATTCTATCTTATGAGTAGAGGAATTGATGAAGAAAAAGCAATAGAATTGTCATTAATAGGATTTATAGAAGAATTTACAGAAGAATTACCACTTGAATATGCAGTAGAATTAAATAATTTATTAAAAAACAATTTTCAAAAAATGTGCAATATTTAAATTTTAGAAAGGAATTTTATGCAAAAATTCCTTTTTTGTTATACAAAAATTCAATTTTTGAGTATTTTTCTATGCAAAAATGTCATTTTTGTGCTTTGATTTCTTCTTTTTAGTAGTGTATTATACAGCACTGAAAGGAGGAAAATGTCATGTTAAATCAAATAGTAATTGTTGGAAGACTTGTTAAAGATCCTGAACTTAGAGAAACAGATTCAGGAAAGAAAGTAACTAATATTACACTTGCTGTTCCAAGAAGTTATAAAAATGTATCTGGAGAATATGAAACAGATTTCATTGATTGTACATTATGGACAGGTATTGCAGAAAATACAAGTGCGTACTGTAAAAAAGGCGATCTTCTTGGTGTTAAAGGAAGAGTTCAAACAAGAATTTATGAAAAAGATGAAGAAAAGAAATATGCAACAGAAGTAGTTGCAGAAAAAGTAACATTTTTATCAAGTAATAAAAATAAAGAAACAGAAAATAAATAAATCTGTTTCTTTTTGTATATAAATATAAAACTTATCCAAAATAATATTTGAAAGTACAAAAATTATAAATGTAAATAATAATTTCTATTTAGTTAACTTTAAACAATTACATTATTTAATTATTTATACTTTAACCATAAGTTAATGAAAGAGTGGTAGTAATAAATGTTTATTGGATCAAGAGTTAGAGAACTTAGAAAAGCAAAAGGATTAACACAACAAGATCTTGCAGATATGATTAATGTTACAAAAGTATCTGTTTGTTGTTATGAGAAAGGAACTAGAACTCCAAATTTGGATACTTTTGTGGATTTAATTAATGCACTTGATACAACCGCAGCATACTTACTTGGTATGGATAACGTAGTTGTAGCTGAAAATGAAGAAGATTATAAGGTAATTCTTCCAAAAGAAGATATTCAAATTATAAATGAAATAAGAAAAAATCCAAAATTAGTAGAATATTTAAGAGAAGACCCTAAAAGAAGAGTTGAATATATTAGTAAAATAAAAAACATATAGTTATTTCTATATGTTTTTTTATCTATCTCTCCAGTTTTCATATTTCTTTTTAATATATTCTTTAGCGTTATCAGTACCATCTTTAATTTTTTCTTTAGTATTATCTTTGATTTCTTTTACTTTATCATATTTTTCATCACCAATAGCTTCTCTTATTTTATCAAGTGCATTATAATATGTTTTACTTGTGAAATCTTTAACAACTTCATATTTTTCACCAATATTTTCTTTATAATCAGGAGAAAAAGTCATAATAAGTGCATCAATATCACAGAAGGTATTATAAACTTCTTCTTTTGTCTCTTCTTTTAAATCACTGAATTTTATTCCATTAATATCTTTATCATAAAAAATAAAATCTACCATTTTAATAAAGAATTCTCTACCATATTTTTTTACGTTTTCATAATCCTCTTTTGTTACATACAATTCAATTTTATTTTTATCATCGTTTATATTATCAATTATTTCATCATCAACAGATTTAGATTCAGTAGTTACTTCTTCTGTAGTCATTTCTTCAGTTGTGTTTTCGGTAGTTTTTTCTTCAGTTGTATTTTCAGTTGTTGTAATTTCTTCTGTCATTTGAGTACTTGCTTCTGTAGTCATAATCTCTGTTGTTACTTCACTTGTTGTTTTATTAGTGTATTCTGTTGTATTTTGATTTATATTATTATTTGAATTACAACCGGCCAAAAGAGTAGATGCTAAAGATAGGTATGCTATCATTATTTTTCTTTTATTTTTTTCCATAATATTACCTCTTTTCTAGGAAAGTATTATAACACCAATTTAATTTAATGTAAAATAAAATTAAATATGATATAATTAACTTATAATAGAGGTGAAAAAATGAATATAATAGATATTATAGTAAAAAAGAAAAATAAAGAAATACTTACATATGATGAAATAAAATATGCTGTGGATAACTTTATTGACGGTGAAGTAAAAGATTATCAAATGAGCTCACTTTTAATGGCAATTGTATTAAATGGAATGAGAGAAGAAGAAATCTTTAATTTAACAAAAATAATGTTAGATAGTGGAGATAAAATTGATTTATCTAAAATAAATGGTATTAAAGTTGATAAACATTCAACAGGTGGAGTTGGTGATAAAACCACATTAGTAGTTGGACCACTTGCGGCAGCATGTGGTGTTCCTATTGCTAAAATGAGTGGAAAAGGACTTGGATTTACTGGTGGAACAATAGATAAGTTAGAATCAATAAAAGGATTTAATACAAATATAAGTGAAGAAAGATTTATTAATCAAGTAAATGATATAGGTATATCACTTGTATCACAATCTGGTAATTTAGTGCCAGCAGATAAAAAAATATATGCCTTAAGAGATGTAACTGGTACAACAGAATCAATACCACTTATCGCATCTAGCATAATGAGCAAGAAATTAGCATCAGGCGCAGATAAAATAGTTTTAGATGTAAAGGTAGGAAGAGGTGCCTTTATGAAAACAATAGAAGATGCTAAAAAATTATCCGAAACCATGATAAAAATAGGAAATAATTTTGGTAAAGAAGTTGTTGCACTTATAACTAATATGGATTATCCGCTTGGTTATACTATAGGAAATGCTATTGAGGTAAAAGAAGCAATCGAGACACTTGATGGTAACGGTGAAGAAAGATTTACAAAACTATGTCTTGTTCTTGCTTCATATATGGTATCAATTGGAAAAGAAATAAGTGTAGAAGATGCACTTGATATGGTTACAGAAAAATTAAATAATAAAGAAGCACTAAATAAATTTAAAGAACTTGTTAAAAGTCAAGATGGAGATATAGATAGTATCTCACTTTCAAAAGAAAGTGTTGATTTAATAAGTAAGGAAGACGGATATATTACAGATATAAATCCTATAGTTTTAGCAGAATTTATTAATAAACTAGGTGCTGGAAGACAGAGTAAAGACGATATAATTAATTATGGTGTAGGCGTAAAATTAAATAAGCAAATTAATGAAAAAGTAAGTGTTGGTGATAAATTATTAACTATTATTTGTGATGAAAAGATTGATATTAATGAATTATATAGTGCATTTAAAATAAGTAATGAAAAAATAGATAATCCAAAAATTATATTTGATGTTGTAAAAAAAATTTAATTATTCAAAATATATAGTCAACTAATAGAAAAATTTATTTTAACTTTATGAATAAAAAATATTCAAATGATTAGAAAATCTTTGATAATTATGAGGCGTGATAATGCTTCTTTTTTTGTGTATTTAATCATATATTTATATAGGTGAAAGTATGAAGAATACCATTAATTTTTATTACAATATTTTTTTAGATGAATTTGTAAAAAAAGATAATTGCTATTATTTTTATTATGGTGGGGATGAATATTATTTTGTGCCATTAAATAGACCAACTGATGATATATTTGGTATATATAAGCTTAATCTTGAAATGAAAAAGAGAAAATGTCTTGTTCATGAACTTATTTTGAATAAAGATAAAAGTATTATAACAGTGGTAAGTGGTATTTCATATGTTTTGATTAGGCTTTGTAAGTATAAAAATGATAAGGTATTTTTAAATGATATAAATTATATTCAAAATATGACTGTTAATATAGAATGTGATAAAAGTTTAATAAGAAATGATTGGATAAAATTATGGAGTGAAAAAATAGATTATTATGAATATCAGATTAGTCAGGTGGGTAAAAAATATCCATTGTTGTGTGATAGTTTAAGTTATTTTATTGGAATGGGTGAAAATGCTATTAGTTATCTTGTAAATAATTTGGATTCTAAAATTAACGTGAATTTAGTTGTAAGTCATAAAAGAATATATCAAGAAAGAGGAAGTTTAAATTTTTATAATCCTTTAAATTTTGTTGTCGATAGTAGAGTAAGGGATGTTGCTGAATTTATAAAGGAAACTTTTTATAATAAAACGTTAAAATTGTGTGATTTAAAGGCGTATTTCAATATCGCAAATTTAAATAAAAATGAATATATTCTTTTGTTTGGAAGACTTTTATTTCCAACTTATTATTTTGATATTTATGATGATATAATAAATAATGATAAGAGTGAAGAACTTGTTATAAATATAATTGATAGAACAGATGAGTATGAATCAATGTTAAATACTATATATAAATTTATTTTATATGAAAAAAAGGTTCAGTTAGAACCTATTGAATGGTTACAGGATAAAAATTAATCTCTGTATTCTTCTACCTTTGTAACTTCTGGTATTTCTGATGTTAATATTGTTTCTATTGTTTCTGACATGGTTAGATCAGAATATAAGCAGTTTGCACAGTTACCTACCATTTTGACGTATGCTATTCCATTTTCAAATTTAACAAATTTTATGTCTCCACCATCGTTTATTAAAAATGGTCTGATTTTTTCTATAATTTCTTTTATTTGATCCTCGATTTTCATAGTAAACCTCCAAATAAATTATACATATTTTTTAAAAAGTAGTAAAGATAATTATAAAAAAAGATATTATGTGTTATAATAAAAAATATAAGAGGTGCATTATGTTGTATAAAAAAAATGAAATAATTGAAGTTGAAATTACAGCATTAAAACCTTATGGCGCATTCGCAAAGGTAGATAATGAGTATAGTGGACTCATCCATATATCAGAGATTAATGGCCTTTTTATAAAGGATATAAATGATGTGTTTAAAATTGGTGATAAAAAAAAGGCAAGAATTTTAGATGTGGATGAAGAAAAAAAACAAATAAAATTAAGTATGATTTTAAATAAAAATGTAAAAACTGAAAAAAGAAAAAGAACTAAATTGTCTGGTACAAATTTAGGGTTTGATCTGTTTGGTGAGATACTTCCAGAGTGGATTTCTAGTAAATTGGAAGAGATTTCTTGTGAAGAAAATAATAAATTGAACAAATAATTAAAAAAATTTTAAAATTCCATTGACAAATTTAAATATCAATGTTATATTTAATCATGTCAATGTCACTGGATTCTTAGCTCAGTTGGTTAGAGCACCTGCCTTACAAGCAGGGGGTCACAGGTTCGAGTCCTGTAGAGTCCACCATTTATGCCGAAATAGCTCAATTGGTAGAGCAACTGACTTGTAATCAGTAGGTTACGGGTTCAATTCCTGTTTTCGGCACCACTTGGGGAGATAGCGAAGTGGCTAAACGCGGCAGACTGTAAATCTGCTCCTTAGGGTTCAGTGGTTCGAATCCACTTCTCCCCACCATAGCTTGCCTAGTAGCCAAGTGGTAAGGCATCAGACTTTGACTCTGACATGCGCTAGTTCGAATCTAGCCTAGGCAGCCATGTTTGTGTTGTTATATGTCCTGTTAGCTCAGTTGGTAGAGCATTTGACTTTTAATCAAAGGGTCATGCGTTCAAGTCGCATACAGGACACCATTTAGTAAGTAAACTCGCAGTAATGTGAGTTTTTATTTATTTTTTTGTATAAAATTAGAAGAAAATAAAAAAAAGACTTGAAAAATTATTAATTTTATTATACAATTAAGAAGTCCAGTGATATTGGACATAATTGGTGCTTGCCTTAGTGGCGGAATTGGTAGACGCACAGGACTTAAAATCCTGCGTGAGTTAAATCACGTGCCGGTTCAAGTCCGGCCTGAGGCACCATTATGGAGAAATACCCAAGTCTGGCTGAAGGGACTGGTCTTGAAAACCAGGAGGTCGGGTAACCGGCGCGGGGGTTCGAATCCCTCTTTCTCCGCCACTAATTTTTTACATCGCGGGATGGAGCAGTCTGGCAGCTCGTTGGGCTCATAACCCAAAGGTCGTAGGTTCAAATCCTACTCCCGCAACCAATATTGATTAATGAAGACTGCTCAGTCTTTTTTTTTATTTTCTTCATATTATATAATAGGTGATAAAATGAAAGTGTATTCTCATAGAGGTGAATCAAAATATGCTCCTGAAAATACTATGAGCGCCTATTATTTAGCATATTTAGTAGGTAGTGATGGTATAGAAACTGACTTAAGGAAAACAAAAGATGATGTACTTGTACTTATACATGATAAATCTGTTGATAGAACATCTAATTATAGTGGTAAAGTGGCTGATTATACATTTGATGAATTATTAAATATGGATTTTGGAGATGAATATTATAAGGGAGAGAAAATTGTTAGATTAACTGAGTTTTTAAAAAATTTTTCTGAAAGAAATGTAAATGTATATATTGAATTAAAAGAAACAGGTTATGAAAAACTCATAGTAGATACATTAAAACAATATAGTTTGAAAAATGTTGTGCTTATATCGTTTAAATATAATTTGCTCAAAAGAATAAGAGAAATGGATAATTCAATTAAACTTGGTTGGTTGATATATGATGTTAACGATTCAATTATTAAAGATTGCAAAAATATAAAACTAAACCATGTACTTTGTACTGCAATTTGCCTTAGCAAGGATGAGGTTACAAAGCTTAAAAACAATAATTTTATTGTAAGCGCATGGGGTGTTTTGGGTAAATCTGAAATAAAAAGGTTGAAAAATATTGGTGTGGATAGAATTATATATGATAGTGGTTATGATGTGAAAAAATTTCTAAAGAAGGAAAGAAAGAATGTATAGTTTTCTTGTTTCAATATTAATTGGTATAGGAGTTGTTTTGCCGGGGGTTAGTGGGTCTGCAATAGCAATACTAGTTGGTATTTATGATAAAGTTTTAACTGTACTTAATGATTCTAGTATAAAAACATTAAAAAAAATCATTATATTATTTCCCGTAATTATTGGAATTATGGTTGGAGTGATTATTTTTGGCAATATACTTCTTAAAATATATGAATATTATGAATTTCAAATGAAATATATATTTATAGGATTGATATTTGGTGGAGTGCCTATTCTTGCTAATGAGTTAAAAGATAATGGTGGGGTTCTTAAAATGAAAACTTTAATTTTTTCTGTTATTTTTTCATTATTACTTATTGTAATTCCAAGTGTTATTAGTTATGATAATGTTTCTAATTTAAATCCTATAAAACTTTTTATAGCAGGTATTTTATACATTTCGGGTAAAATTATTCCAGGCATAAGCAGTTCGTTTTTTATGATGCTACTTGGAATGTATGAGAAAGTGTTGTTAATGTTATCTAACCCATTTAGCTTATCTTATTTTGAATGGATTTCTTTTATACCTTTTATAATTGGTATAATTGTTGGCGTAATAATCCTAATTAAAGCTGTAAATTATTTATTTAATAAACATTTATCTTTAACATACAGTATTATAATTGGATTTGTGTGTGGATCTACTTTATCTATATTTCCAGGACTTGAATTTAGTTTTAGAGGTATTTTATCAATTATTTTTATGGTAATTTCCTTCTTATTAACAAATTATTTGTCTAAAAATAAGAAAAAAATCACATAAGTGTTGACAATTACCTAGAAAATTTAGTATACTTAAATAGCAATTTGAGTATTTCTGGTTCTGTGGTGTAGTGGTTAACACGTCTGCCTGTCACGCAGAAGATCGCGGGTTCAAGTCCCGTCGGAACCGCCATTATTTTTTTTGGCTCTGTAGCTCAGTCGGTAGAGCAGAGGACTGAAAATCCTCGTGTCGGCAGTTCGATTCTGCCCGGAGCCACCATTTATGTTTATTAGGTCCGATGAATGCGCTCGTAGCTCAGCTGGATAGAGCGTTTGGCTACGAACCAAAAGGTCAGGGGTTCGAATCCCTTCGGGCGCACCATATATTATCGGGAAGTAGCACAACTTGGCAGTGCACATGGTTTGGGACCATGAGGTTGCAGGTTCAAATCCTGTCTTCCCGACCATTTAGTAATCAAACAGACTTTATAGTCTGTTTTTTTATGCTCCAAACCATTTATTAAACTGACCTGACCTTTTGTTTCTTAAACTATTCTAGTTCTATTTCATCGAATAAAAGTTTTACATTTTCTTTTCTTATACTAAATTGTGTTCCATGATCATGCATTTTACCGGATTTACTACCACTTTTATATACACCTAGTGTAAATGATATTCTAATCTGTCCTCGTTTTAATAATTGGATAAAATTACTGAATTTTTTTAATTTATAAAACTTATATTTGTCATATTTAACATATAGTACATTATGTGAAAATTTTTTGTCACCCTCTACTAAACATATATAATTTAATTTCCTACATAATTTTTCTTCTAACAATTCAAAAGACCATGATGATAAATTGTCTATCAATTCATTATCTTTATTATATACTTCCATAATTACTTTTTTATTTTTGTAATCGATTCTTAATTTTGCAGAATATTCATTATTTATTGATTTCAAAAATTCCCCATATAAAACAAAATTAAGAATTTTATAATTATTACTATCTAAGTAACCATATTTATCATATAATCTTTTTATTTCAAGTACATAACTATCTGGTGTTGCACAAAATAAATCAATATAATTTTCTCTTTTGCTCACTTTTGATTTAATCTCAATTGTATTATAATCAGGTATTTCAAAATTATCAGGATTTATTTCTAGTAAATTTTCAAGAGTTTTTCCTGTTACACTTTTATTTTTATTTTTACATTCTATCCATCCTAAATTTTTAATTTTATCAAGTTTTTCTTTTAATGCTAATATATCACTATTCATAAAAATTTCCTCCTATATATTTTATTATCCATAAGTTATACAAAATCCCCTAAAAAAACAAAAAAATCTCATTTTTTGAGATTTTTGTAATAATTATAGACAAAAGGATTAATTGATACAATTTCAATATAACTTGACATGTTTTTTGTAACATTATATGAAATAGTAGAAATGTTATTAATATATTTTTTTTTAATCAAAGAATTAATAAGGTCATCAAAACTTTCATTATAATTATTTTTTTTAAGAAGTTCATTTGAAATTCTTTTTGCTTCATTTTCAATGCTTTTTTTATTCATTGTTAACCACCAGTATAATTATAGCAAATTATGTCGCTTTTGACTAGGTGTTATTAATAAAAAATATAAGTATACTTAATTAAAAGTGGTGATGTTATGAATGTAAGTACTTTAGACAAGTATATATTAAAGGAATGTTTTGCGATAAATTTGAAATGGTATAGATTTAATAGAAATTATACTCAGGAGCAACTTGCTGAGCTTTCTAATTTAACAGCAAAATATATTAGTGCTTTGGAAAGAGGAAAATTTTCTCCAAGTCTTAGTAAAATAGAAGCAATTGCTAATGCACTAGAAATTGAACCATATTTGTTGTTAAAACCAGATCATTTAAGTTCAAATGATTTTGGAAAAATGTCAGGAAGAATTTATAAAAGATAGTACAGTTTAAAAATATTTTTTTATTATGTATAATATTTATATTCTTTATGGTATAATACATATTGTGGAGGGAAAAATGGAAAATATAGAAGAAAAAAAATGTGAATGTGGTTGCGACAAAGAACATTGTGATGATTCTTGTGATTGCTGCCATGATGAACCAATGGTACTTGAAATGGAAGATGTTAACGGTGAAAAGGTAAATGTTCAAGTTGTTGGATCATTTGATGATAACGACAAAAGTTATGCAATTGTAAGCGATTTAGATGATGGAGAAAGTTATTATATATTTGAAATTCAAACTACTGATGAAGGTGATATGCTTGTAAGCATTGATGATGAAGATGAGTTTGATAGACTATGTAAAGTAGTAGAAAGTAAATTAAGTGAAAATAACTAGTTGACTTTTGTATAGTTAATATGCTATAATCTATTTGCAATGATTTTTTGCAAGTAGTCTTGGGGCTTTAGCTCAGTTGGCTAGAGCATCTGCCTTGCACGCAGAGGGTCAGGGGTTCGAGTCCCCTAAGCTCCACCATAATGTTAATTAATCCTTATTCATTAAGGATTTTTTTAATACAAAAAGATAAAGTGTACATAATTATTAAAATTGTACACTTTTTTTATACTTTTATGGAGCTTATGTTTAATATTATTCCAATAACAATCATATAACTCATTAAACTTGACCCTCCATAACTTATAAAAGGTAAAGTTATACCAGTTATTGGCAACAAACCTATATTCATTCCTATATTCTGAATTTGTTGAAATAAAAGCATTGCCAAAATTCCACACACGATATATCTATATTTTCCTGTTTTGGAAAGTGCTACTTTAATTATTTGCATATCAAAATATAAAATAAGTAAAATTAATACCAGCGCAGGAATAAAACCAAAATTACTTGTGAAAACAGAAAAAATAAAATCGGTCTGAGGCTCTGGAAAATATATTGGAGTATTACCAAAACCATATCCAAAAAGTCCCGCACTACCTGTCGCAGCAAGTGCATTAGTTAGTTGCATTCCCGCACCATTCTTCCAATCTAAAAGTCTGTCCATTCTATAAAAAAAGTTAGTACCAAATATACTTATAAAAAGATCTTTATAGTTAAAGAACAAAACAAGAAATCCAGAAAGTAACCCACCAACTATAATAAAAAAGTATATGAACCATCTAAGTCTTATTCCAGAAGAAAAAAGCATTACCATTAAAATAGACAAAAAAATAAATATTATACCTGTATCAGGTTCTAAAAATGCAAGAATAGAAGGCACTAAAACAAACAAAAAAGATTTTAAAATAACTTTCAATTCATTTTTGAATGTATTTTTTTTATGTTCTTTATTAAATCTATCTAATATATTAGCGAGGACTAAAATCATAAATATTTTAACAAATTCACTTGGTTGAAAATATCCAATCCCTGGTATTTTAAACCAACATTTTGCACCATTTGATTCAGTTCCGATAAACAAAACCAGTACAAGTAAAATATTACCGATTATATAGAGTAAAAAAGAGTGATCATATATAAATGTATGCTTTGATTTATAAATTATCCACATAATAATGAATCCAATAACATACCATATTAACTGTTTTATGTATAAATTGTTATAACTTGAAGATAATAATTTTTGACTACTATATATACTAAGTAAACTTATAATCATAAATATTAATATAATAATAACAATCTTTGTATTCAAATAAAAGTTTTTTTTATCTTTTCCCATATAAATCACCATTTTTAGTATAAACAATTATTTGGTAAATATTTGTCACATTAAGCATAAAATTTATAAAAAGGAGTGTTAAAATGAAAAAGAAATTACCAAATATTTATAGGGGGATAGTAAAAAATACTAATCAAAATCAAAAACAGTCATTAGTATCAAGTGGTTTACAAGAAAAAAAAGAAGAAATTAATAAAGAACAAAGAACAAACCTTAATGGTAAAAGCGTTAATAGACAAATAAAAGATGTATTTTCATCACCAAATTTCGTTTACAAAGCAAATGTATCAATAAAATTAACTGATGGAACCACACAAGAAAAGACTATCATCGGAAGAACCAATAATAGTCTTATAACGATAGATGATGAACTTATAGATGTTAGTAAAATAAGCCAAATTGACTTTTTAGACTAAACATTTTCTATAAATGTATCACCTAAACATCTAATACTACAAATACATTCTAAGTTCATTGTAAAGAATGATTCAGTTGCAGTGTATGTTCCATCTTCGTTTGCGATTAAAACTCTAAATGTGCAGCAGCAGTTATCTATTTTTTCAACTCTAAATACTGACGAAGTAGTAGTTGGTTCTGCAACTCTAGATGTTGGTGCGCTCCATGGAGTTGCACCATTACTCATACAAGTATAAAGCATAACTGGTCTTGTGTTGTAATATAAGCATGAGAATTGACCTAAGCTAGGTTTGTCACAACTTAAAATACAATCTTCCTCTTGATCAGCATTTTTTTGTAATAAATAAATAACTTTTAATATATCACTAATGCAGTTACAATTGTTTTTACACATAATATATTCCACCCCTTTTATTATATTTTCTACTATAAGATATTCGTAAGTTTATTAAAAGTGTAGGTTTATTGCTTGTTTTTTTGATAAATTATAGTATAATTATAATAGGTGATTAGTATGAATATAATGAATTTTGAATATTTAATTGATATGAACATAATGAATTATCAATATTTAATAATTTTAGCAGTGTTAATTTTTATAGTTATAATAGTGTTAAAAGCAAACAAAAAGGATTTTTACATAGAATCAAATAAATTAGTTGATTATTTAGGTGGTAAAGATAATATTATTGCGATGGAAGTTAATATGTCCAGATTTAAAGTAACACTTAATGATGTATCGAAAGTTAATAAAGAGGCAATTCAAAAAATGGGTGCAAAAGGTATAGTTGAAATTGACAACCAATTAAAAATTATATTAGGACCAAATGCAAAAACATTACTTAAATATATTGAAGAACTAAAAAAATAGGATTTATTCCTATTTTTTTAATATTCTATAAAGATTAAATGATGGTTTATTCAAAAATCTATAATCAAATTTTGTAGTACCCACACCACTTGATATATAAAATAAAGTATTATCTATTTTATAATATGGCTTGTAGTATTCTTTAGCGTTTTCTGGAGTGATAACTGCTCCATAAACAGGTAATGCAATTTGTCCATTATGTGAGTGACCGGCAAGTACTAAATCATAGTTATATTTTTTTATATTGTCAAATTCATCAGGATAGTGCATAATATTTATCTTATAATTTACTTTATTTTCATTTATAACTTTATCAATAAAACTTTCATCTGGCTTAACAGAAAGACCGGTTATTAAAATTGAACTATTTATATCTTTATATATAATATCAAATTTGTTATCTAAATTATTAAAACCGGCTGAATCCATAATTTCATAATACTTATCTAATTCAACATCATGTTCACCAGTAACATAATATTTTCCATACTTACTATTTATTTTTGATAATTCTGTGATTATATTGTTAATATCATTATCACTTAACTTCTTTGTTTTATCAACTAAATCTCCAGTAAATACAACAATATCAGGCTTAGTTAGATTAATTTCTTTGACTAAATTTTTTAGTTCATCTAATTTTATTACTCTACCATAATGTACATCTGAAAAGTGTGCAATTTTAAATCCATTAATCGATTCTGTTATACTATCACTTTCTATTGGATATTCTTTTATAGTAAGACCACTTGTTGCAATATATCTAGAGTATATTATAGTTAATACAATAATTAATATAAGTGCAAAAAATATTTTTCTAAAAATACTTGGTTTTCTTTTTTCTTCGTTAGTAAACTCATCATCATTATCATCGTCTTCATCTAAAAAATCATCGGAATATTTTATTTCAATATCATATGATGTATCATCCATTTTATTCTTTTTTTTCTTCTTCATATTAACCTCCAATAAACTGAATAATTAAAAGTATTAAATTATGTAACATGTGAAATCCAATAGTAGAAAATATTGTGTCTGTTTTACTATAAATATAAGCAAAATCAAGCCCCATAACAATATAAGGAATAATCATTAAATAGTCATTTATACTAGGATTGATATTTAAATGTACCATTCCAAACATAACCCCACTTACTATTACAAATAAATATTTATTATCTACTACGTTTTTTATAATTTTTCTAAATGTAATTTCTTCTACAATAGGCGCATAAATTACTGTTGAAAAACTCATATATATAGGAAGTAATTTTATAGATTCTCTTACACTTGATTCATTACTTGAAATATTCATATTTGTAAATCCAGAAATAATTGTATTAGTAACTCCCATTAATACAACTCCTAGAACATAAACTGGCAAATATTTTATAAAGATTTCTTTAAAGTTTTTCTTATATTTTTTAAAATCTAGTTTTAATTCCTTATAATAGACCAAAACAACAATAATTAAATATGATAGATTTGACAAAATTAAATATAAATTTTTTTGAAATAAGTTAAATTTACTAGAATCAAGTCCCATAACTTCTAAAAAAAGTATAGGTACTATTTGCCATAAAAAATACATAAAGAACATAATCACATTCTTTGTAATTTTAATATATTTATCTTTATTCATGTTTTTATCACTACTTTCTTTATAATTATAGCAAAAAAATCGCTTAAAAGGGTGTAAAAGTTAAAAAATTATGATATAATTAACTCATCAGCAAAGAGTGAGGCAAAAAACCTCGCTCTTTATATATAATGGGAGGTATATATGCTTGAAAAAATAAAAGAGATGTTAGTTGAACCATTAAAAAAAGAAAATATAGACATTGTAGATGTTTTATATGAAGATGAAGAAGGAGTAAAAAATCTATATATAATTATAGATAAAAAGCCATATGTTGATATAGATACATGTGTGCTTGCAACTAATATAGTTAATCCAATATTAGACAAAGCAGATTTAATAGAAGAAAGTTATGTATTAAATGTATGCTCAAAAGGAGGAGAATAAGATGAACGGATTAGATTTTATAAGAGCGGTTAAAGCACTTGCAAAAGAAAGAGGTATTAGTGAAGATGAAATATTTGAGTATATGGAAACAGCACTTCATGCAGCTTTCAAAAAAAATAATAATGCAACAAATAGTAAAGTAAAAATAGATAGAAAAACAGGAGAAATAAAAGTAGTTGCATACAAGGTAGTTGTTGACGAAATAAATATGGAAGATGAAGAAGATGCACAAATCTTACTAGAAGAATTAGGAGATAACCCTAACCATTTAAAAGTAGGAGATGTTATTGAAGAAGAAGTAACACCAAAAGATTTTGGTAGAGTAGCAGCATCAACTTGCAAACAAGTATTTACACAAAAAGTTCGTGAAGCAGAAAGAGAAAGCATCATGAAAGAATTCGAAGACAAAGAAGGAGAATTAATGGTAGGTACTTTAGCAAGAGAAGATAAACAAAATTATTATGTAGATCTTGGTAGAGCACACGGAATCCTTCCAAAATCAGAAATAATTCCTGGTGAAGAATTAGTAATGGGTTCACAAGTTAAAGTATATGTTTCAAAAATAGAACTTGGTCAAAAAGGTGGCCCAGTTATACTTCTTTCAAGAAGTCATTATGGATTTGTAAAAAGATTATTAGAAAAAGAAATTCCAGAATTAAATGAAGGAATAGTTATTCTTTATAGCGTTGCAAGAGACCCAGGAAGCAGAAGCAAGATAGCAGTTTATTCAGAAAATGAAAAAGTAGATGCAGTAGGTGCTTGCATTGGTGAAAAAGGAATAAGAATTAATAATATTTCTAAGGAACTTAACGGTGAAAAAATTGATGTTGTAGAGTATAGCAAAGATTTAGTTCAATTTATTAAAAATGCTTTATCTCCAGCAAAAGATGTTGAAGTATATATATTAGATGATAAGAAAAGTGAAGCATTAGCAGTTGCTGAAGGAGATAATTTATCATTAGCAATTGGTAAAAAAGGACAAAATGTTAAACTTGCCGCAAGACTTACAAAATGCAAAATTGATGTAAAAACAAGAGAACAAGTTCAAGAAGAAGGAATAAATATTTATAAATATTACGAAGCATAAGGAGGTTTTTAATGAGAAATAAAAAAATACCACTTAGAACGTGCGTTGTAACAAAAGAAAAATTAGAAAAAAAAGATTTAATTAGGGTTGTCAAAAATAATGAAAATGAAGTTTTTGTTGATTTAACAGGTAAAGCAAACGGTAGGGGCGCATACATTAAAAAGGATATAGATGTTTTAAATAAAGCAAGAAAATCAAAGATTTTAGATAAACATTTAGAAACTACTATTGATGATAGTGTATATGAAAAACTTGAAAAAATAATAAATCAATAAAAACGGTATTAGGGGGTAATATTTTGTCGGATAAAAGAGAAAACTATTTATCTTGGGACGAATATTTTATGATGAATGCACTTTTGATATCTGCAAGAAGTAAGGATCCACATAATAGAGTAGGTGCATGTATAGTAAATTCTGATAATAAAGTTTTATCAGTTGGTTATAATGGTCTTCCAAAAGGTATGAATGATGATACATTTGACTGGGCATCAAGTGGTGAAATAACAGGAATAAAAAAAGATGTTAAAGACTATTATGTAGTACATGCTGAAAGAAATGCAATATTAAATTATAGAGGTAGCCTAGATGATTTAAAAGGCAGTACTCTTTATGTAACTTGGTTTCCTTGTACAGAATGCACAAAGGAAATAATTCAAGTAGGTATTAAAAAGGTTGTTTATTTAAGAATGTATTCAAAAAAAGAATTAGTAGATATAAGCAAAATAATGCTTAATCATGCTGGTGTAGAAGTAGTTTGTTATGGTATAGATGATATTACAAAAGAAGAAGTAGAAAGTGTAACAGATGATGTATTATCACTTGCTAAAAAACTAGAAAGAAAAAATTAAAAGGAGGCGAATAGCTTATGATGAGTGTTAAAGAATATGCTTTAGATATAAATGTTACAGTTGAAGCAGTAATTAAAAAAGCACAAGAATTAGGTTATGATATTAAAAATGCAGATGATATGTTAGATGAGGACCAAATAATTGATTTGGACAATACTTTAACTATGAATGTGAATGAGGAAGAAGAACCAGAATATATAGATGAAATAACTGAAGAAAAGGATTATGATTTAGATGCAGAACTTGAAGATAAGGCTGAAGAACTTGCAAGTGCATCTCATATTAGATTTGATGATACTGTAAAAAAGCAAAAATTAAAGAAAAAGTCTGAAGTTCAAAAAGAAGATATGCATGCAAAAAGAAAGCAAATGTATAAGAATAAAGAAAAACTTATTCAAAATGAAGCATCTCATGATGATAATATTATAGTTTATAAAGAAGGAATGACAGTTAGCGAACTTGCTAAAGAATTAAATGTTAATCCAACTGAAGTAATAAAAAAACTAATGAATTTAGGTATAATGGCTAGTTTAAATAATTCACTTAGTTATGATGATGTAGAGATGATTGTAATTGATTATGATAAGACATTAAAGAGCTTCGAATCACAAGACAAGACTAATTTTGAAAAATTTGAAGTTAATGATGATCCAGCATCTTTAGTAGATAGACCAGCAGTTGTAACTATAATGGGACATGTTGACCATGGTAAAACAAGTTTACTTGACTACATAAGAAATAGTCATATTACAACTGGTGAATTCGGTGGAATTACACAACATATTGGTGCATATCAAATAGAAAAGAATGGTAAAAAGATAACATTCATAGACACTCCAGGACACGAAGCATTTACTGAAATGCGTGCAAGAGGTGCTGCTGTAACAGATATAGTTATTATAATTGTCGCAGCAGACGATGGTGTAATGCCTCAAACGGAAGAAGCAATAGATCATGCTAAAGCTGCAGGCGTACCAATAATAGTTGCTATAAATAAAATGGATAAACCAGGTGCAAATCCAGAAAAAATTATGACTGAAATGGCAGCTCGTGGTCTTACTCCAGAAGAATGGGGTGGAGATGTAATATATCAAAAAATATCTGCATTAACAGGTGAAGGTGTTAGTGATTTATTAGACAGTATTCAACTTGTTGCAGAAATGAGTGAATTAAAAGCAAATCCAAATAGATATGCCCTAGGTACAGTAATTGAATCAAAACTTGATAAAAATGTTGGTTCAACAGTAACATTACTTGTTCAAAATGGGACACTTAGATTAGGTGACCCAATTGTTGTTGGAACAACTTATGGAAAAGTTAGAACTTTAAAAGATGATTTAGGAAGAGAAGTAGTTGAAGCACTTCCATCTACACCAGTTGAAATAACAGGTTTAAGTGAAGTTCCATCATCTGGAGACAGATTTATGGCTTTTGAAACAGAAAAAGAAGCTAAAACTATTGCAGAAAATAGAAAAGAACAAGCAAAACTTAAAAATAGTAAAAATAATAAAGCAATTTCCCTAGATGATTTATTTGATAAAATTAAATCAGGTGTAAAAGAAATAAATGTAATACTTAAAACTGATGTTAAAGGAACAGAAGAAGCAGTTAAAAATTCTTTATCTAAGATAGAAGTTGAAGGTGTTAGAGTTAATGTAATTAGAAGTGGTGTTGGAACAATTACTGAAAGTGATATAGTACTTGCAAATGCATCTGATGCTATTATAATTGGATTTAATGTAAGACCAAATGCAAAAACTTTAGAAGTTGCAAAAGAATATAATGTAGATATAAGACTTCATAATATTATCTATAAATTAGTTGAAGAAATGGAAAGTGCAATGAAAGGTATGCTTGATCCAGAATATGAAGAAAAAGTAATTGGTTCAGCAGAAGTTAGAAAATTATTTAAATTCTCTAAAGTAGGTACTATCGCAGGATGTATGGTAACAGACGGAGTAGTAAGATCAAATGCTAAAGCAAGATTAATAAGAGATGGTGTTGTTGTTTATGATGGCGCAATTAATACAATTCAAAAAGAAAAAGATCAAGCTAAAGAAGTTAAAAAAGGATTTGAATGTGGTATTACTCTTGAAAATTATAACGATATAAAAGAAAAAGATGTAATTGAAGCATATGAAATGGTTGAAATAAAAAGATAGTTATAAATACACTTTTGGGGGAAGTTTATGGAGAAGTTATTAAGTATAATAGAAGCACAAAGAGAATTATTAAATTTTATTGGGTATGATATAGATATAAAAAAAGGTGAAATTCCATTATTTGAAAGTATAGATATAAAAAAAGGTAATACAAAGGCTGGAACATTTGATATAAAAAAATCTAATTTGTATTACCTTGATAAAGATGGGTATTTAATTGGAAATATAGTAAAAAATCCAAGATATTCAAGAGAAAAAGAAAAAAATATGCACACTATGTGTCATATATGTATAAAAGATGGAAAAAACAAATTTGATTGTTATAATGGTATAAAAAATAAACATTCGGATAGAAATATATTAGATAGATGTGCTGTTATGTTAAATGATGAGTATATTTTGGTTAAGACATTTAAAGAACAAACACAAGATTTTTCTATAAATTATGATAATGATAAAATTTCATTTTTCTTTATTTGGACTTATGAAGAATCAAAGATAACAATTAGAGTGAATGATATTTTTATATGTATCTTATCTAATCAAAAAGATGAAAATTCTTCATATATAGAAATTAAAAAAGGTAAAGAAAACACAAAGAAAAGTGGTGCACTTGAAGAATTAATAGAAGATAATAAAGAACTATTAAGTCATGTATCTAATTTAATAAAAGAATCAACCAAGGTAGATTTGTTTAATAATTCTTTAAACTACATAAAACAAAGAAAAAATGTAAAATTAGACGAAAGTAAAACAAAAGTATATATACCAGAATAAGAGGTGTTAAAATGAGTATTAAAACAGAAAGACTTGCAAATTTACTTGTTAAAGAAATCAGTTCAATTTTAATGACTGAAATAAAAGACGAAGATATTAAATTTGTAACAATAACACATTTGGATTTATCTAGTGATTTATCTTATGCAAAAGTTTATTGTACAGTTTTAAATGATGAGAATAGAGATAAATGTATTCATGATTTAAATGGAGCAAAAGGATTCATTAGAAGTGAACTTATGAAAAGAAAATTAGAAATGAGAAAAATCCCAGAACTTCATTTTGTATTTGATGAATCGATAGATTATGGAAATAAAATAGAAAAGATAATAAAAGAAATACATGAAAATGATTAGTATTGACTAAATGTTATCTTTATAATAAAATATAATTGTAATTTGATTGTGATTAATATATAAGTAATTATTATTTATGAAAAAAGAGACTTAGTGGTTTGCTGAGAACTAAGCATAATAATAATGAAATTACAATATTATGAATTAAAGCGTTAATTCATGCGTTAAATGAAAAAAAGAGCATAGAAAAGTCTATGAAGTAAGGTGGTACCGCGTTTAATCGTCCTTACATCATGGACTTTTTTTAAGTATTAGGAGGAAAAATTATGAATTTTTATGATGAATTAAAATGGAGAGGTCTAATAAAAGATGAGGCTGGAGATGATTTAGAAAAAATAATAAACGAAAAGAAGGCATGTTTCTATTGGGGAACAGATCCTACTGCTGATAGTCTTCATATTGGACATTATTCTAGTTTAGTAACTGCTAAGAGACTTGCAAAAGCAGGATTCCATCCAATATTATTGGTTGGAGGAGCAACTGGTATGATAGGTGATCCAAGACCAACTTCAGAAAGAGAAATTATCTCAAAGGAAACAGTTTTAAATAATGTTGAATCTATAAAGAAACAAATTGAAAAATTATTTGATGGTAATGTTGAAGTAGTTAATAATTATAATTGGTATAAAGATATTAATATTCTTGATTTTTTAAGAGATACAGGAAAATATATTAATGTTAATTATATGCTTAATAAAGATATTATTAGTAGAAGACTTGAAACGGGTATAACTTTTGCAGAGTTTACTTATACATTATTACAAGGTAATGACTTTGTACATTTATTTGAAGAAAAAAATTGTATAATGCAAGTTGAAGGCTCTGATCAGTGGGGAAATATAACAACTGGAATTGAATTAATAAACAAAAAATTAGGTAAAAAAGCATACGCATTTACAATGCCTTTAATATTAGATTCAAATGGTAAGAAATTTGGAAAATCAGAAGGAAATGCATTATGGCTTGATATAAATAAAACATCAAGTTATGAAATATATCAATATTTAATAAATAGCAGTGATGAAAAAGTAGAAGAATATTTGAAGGTATTTACATTCTTGAGTAAAGAAGAAATTGAAAAAGTTATGAGTGAACATAAAGAATGTCCAGAAAAAAGAATTGCTCAAAAAACACTTGCAAAAGAAATTATAACTGATTTACATGGTACAGAAGAATATAATAAAGCATTAAAAATAACAGAAGCATTATTTAGTGGTGATATTGCATCACTTTCAGAAAATGAATTAAAAGATGCATTATCAGGAGTTCAGACAGAAACAATAACAGAAGAAATGAATATTGTTGATATGCTTGTAAACACTAAAATTTTATCAAGTAAAAGAGAAGCAAGAGAATTTATTAATAATGGTTCAATAAGTATTAATGGAGAAAAAATAAATACTACTGATATGCTTGTAAATAAAGAAAAAGCGTTATATAATAAATATATAGTAGTAAGAAGGGGAAAGAAAAAATACTACTTAGTTATATTTAATTAGGAGGAAAAAATGGCAAAATTATTTTCAAAAGAAAAAGATATAGTTTTAAAAGTAATTAACTCAATACTTGTAATATGGCTTATTGCGGCTATTGTAATTACATTTGGAGTAGGGATAAGAATATTTAATAAAGATGTAACATTATCTTATTCTGATTATTCAAAACAAATTTGTGATTTGGATAAAATTCCTACAGAAGAAATTGATCAACAAACAATTAAAGATAATTGTTATGCAAGTTATATTGCGGAAAAGAAAGAAAATGAATCATATAATAAGACAAATGTTAATAATATTCTCGTATCATTATCAAATATTGTTATAGTTGCATTATTCTTGAGTTTATTAAATAGAAAATATAAATAAAGACTTTAAAGTCTTTTTTTTGTAAATAAATGTAAAAAATATGGACTATTTTTTCTTATTAGTATATTATAAAGATATTAGTTAGTTAAAATAGGAGGAAATAAAAATGCTTAGAACAACTTATGAAAATAATAAGAAAGAGTTGGATATGATTAGGTATGGTACGCTTGAAGGCAACGAAAAAGACATAAAAAATGCTGGTATAGAGGAACTTGAGAATACTATCAATAATTATATAAAAAGAATAAAAAATTTAGAACATAAGAAAAATGAAATAAAATTAAGAAAAGAAAATTTGGATAAAAGTGCGAATCAAGAGTTTTTGTATTTAGATGACCAAATAAATAGATGTAAAACTTATATAATGAATTTAAAGAAACAACTTTATGGTTATAATTCAGAATATATTAGAAAGCGTGTTATTGAAGAAGAATTAATAGTTGTAATGAGTTATCAAAGAAAAAATAAAGTAGATAGAGAAATCGAAGAAATGCAATTGCTTACAAAACCATTTATAGTAAGCAAAAAGAAAGCAAATTTAGAAAAACTAAAAGAAATAAAAGAAAAAATTTTATTATTCAAAACAAATATAAAAAGTAAATTCAGTGAAAAAGTGCTAACCAAAAAATTAAAAAAGATATAAATTTTATTTAATTGATATCTTTTTATTTTTAGTTTTTTTCTTTAAAAATATGGACTATTTTAAAATAAAATGGTATGATAATATATATAATAAGAAGATTATAATAGAGAAGGGTATGTATATGAATGAATTTAAAATAAATATTAATGGTGTTGATAAAATAGCTCATATAGTTACTAGATTAGAATTAGAAAATACTGGTATAGAATATATCTATTATAATGTTGATGATGAAAAAAATGTTGATGATGAATATTTATTATTTGCGTCAAGAATTGAAAAAAATGAAAATGGAGCTGAAGAAATTATTGAATTAGATAATGACGAAGAAAAAAGAATCGCTTTTGAACTTTTTTCACATGTTTATAAAGATATACAAAAATAAAAAGGAGGCAGTTATGGAATATTTAGAAAAATTAAATGCAAAATTAGTTGAAGTTAAAAAAGAAATAGACAATTTTGAAAAAAACATTTCTGAATTAAAAGAAAAATATCCGGAAATATCTGCCTATGAACTTGCAACTAAGAGTAATGTAAATGAATATATAGAAAAAATCGTAGAAATAGGAAAAAAACAAATCCTTTTACAGTCTAAAAAGTCAGAATATGAAAAACTAAACAATGAAAAAACAATTTTAGAAGAAAACAATAAAAAAGCAAATGATAACGAGTTTGTTGATAATATTAACAAAATTATTTCAAAACATGGAATATTAAAATGGAGAGATTTAACAACTTTGATTTGTTCAATATCAGTTTTACAAGAATGCGATTTTTTAATAGAGGAAGACAAAAATAAAATTAAATTAAAAATAGATAATAGAATCGCAGAAAATAATGAATTAATAAATCAAATTAATATAAAAATAAATGAACCAAAAGTAAGTATGAGTAATATGGCTATTATTAAAAATAGTACTAAAAGTGTGGTCGCAAAAGGCAAAGAGTCAACTATTAATTCAATGAAATCAGATTTTGAAAACTCTATTGGAAAGATTACAAAACATGCTAAGAATATATATCAAAGGTTTTGTGAGTCACAAAGGAAAAAAATTCAGAATTATTTAAACTGTACTGTTGAAAATATCAATAAGAATGTTAATAAATTAAAAGAAACAAATGATTTAGATAATGGATTTTTAAATCAACGATTATCAGATTTAGAACGAAATTTTGAATTACAAGAAGAAGCAAAGAGGTTAAATGATAAGAATAAGATTGTAAAAATTAAAGATATGTATAAGCAATTGATAGAATCAAATAATCCAGAGCAAAAAGAAAAACAATTTATATCAATATGATTATTTAGGAGGAATAAAATGGGAGATAAATTTGAAATAGAATTAAAAAATGGAAAAAAGGAAGAAGCAACTTTAATTACTAGAATTAATGCAGAAAATGCAAAAAATGAATATATATATTATTTTATCAAGAATACTGATGATAATAATGTATCAATATATGCATCTAAGATAATAAAAGAAGATGGCAAAGAAATAATGAAAGATTTAGAAAATGAAGAAGAAAGACAAGAAGCGTATAAGATTTTTTCTGAAACTTATAAGTCTTTAAGGGAAAATGATAAATAAGATTGAGAGGTGAGAATCATGGATATTACAAAATTATCGGATGATGAACTTGAAGCTTTAATACAATTGTATGATTCAAAAAAGGGGGTTCTTTTAAGAAAGAAAGAACTTGAAAAAAAAATTATAGAAACATTAGATAAAATAAAAAATATCGAAAAAGAATTATTAATTTTAAAGAATGAATATCAAGAAGGTGGCGAAAATAAAAAAATTATTTCTATTGATGAAGTCCAAAAAAAGCATGATATTTTAGAAAATATTAAGCCAGAAAGGAAACAAAAAAAAGACTTGATTGATATATGTTCAGTTTTGCTTAAAGAATATGGTGATATTTTAAATGAAATCGAAGAAATAGATAAAGAAATAGATAAAGCATCTACTATGGAAGAAATTGAAACATTGAGTACAAATCAAGGAATGAAGGTTGAAACATTAAATACAGTCGTACATATTCAACCAACTGATTTAAATAATATTATCCTAGTATTTAATTCAATTGAAAATTCTATAATATCTGAAACGACTATAAATATAGTTAATGAAATAATAGAAAAATTTAAATCGAATGAAGAAAAAGCAGTAGAAAATGATAATCCATATGAAATGTTAAAAAAATTATATAATAGTAACAATATGAAAAAGGAAGAAAACGAAGAATTTTTGAGTAGAATTCCAAAATTTATAGAAAAAGATGATACTAAAGAAGAAAAAATAATTGGTGAGGAAGAAAATGTTAATGAATTAAAGGATAATGTTAGCAAAATAGATACAAAAGAAAATCAAATTGAAGTAATTAATGCCAATGATAATGAAGATGCAATTAATAAGGGTGAAAATTCTGAAGATTTAAATGATGAAGGTCAAAATATAGTTAATATCAATACAGATGTGGAAGAAATTAATAATAATTCAGAAGAGTTAACAGAGGATGATTCAAAAGTAAATTTACAAGTTGATTCCGCCATAGAACAGAATGTTGATACAATTGATGAAAATTTAGAACAAAGTGTTAAAGAACCTATTAATTTAAATGTTCTTAATGAAAATATAGTTCCAAATTTAAATACAGAACAAGCACCTGAAGAAAATAAAATCGTGGGTATGCCCAATTTAGATTTACCAACAGAGAATTTAACTCCAGTTCAAAATATCGAACCTCCTATTCCAGAGATAAAAGTTCCTACATTTGAAGTGCCTGCTCCTAATATTCCAGTAAGTACTAAATCAGAAGTTAATATTAATAATAATGTTCCACTTAATGAAGATGAGGTAAACTCAATACTTGCGGGTAATAATATTGCTGAACCATCTTCAAAAGAAGATGTATCGGAAGTAATTATTAACGAGCCATCAGAACCAACTAAAATAGCTAATTCTACAGAAGCAAAAGTTCAAACAATATTAGGCGTATGGTCTAAATATAAAGTACCAAAAACAGTAATTAAAAACGATATTAAGAAAAATGAAAATGTAGTACCTTTGAATGCAATATTATCTGGTTCAGATAACTCTCAAAATACTACAACAAATAATATACAATCATTTTTCTCAAATGCAGCATAGTAAAGTGTTGCATTTCTTTTGTTTTTAAGGGAAAATATAAAAAAAGTATTGTAAAAAATATAAAAAAATGGTATTCTATATTTATAAGCATAGTATGCTTATTAATAAGTCAAAATACGGAGGTTTATAACATGACAAAAGCAGAATTAATCGAAGCAATGGCAGCTAAATCTGGATTAACAAAAGCAGATTCATCACGTGCTTTAGAAGCATTCATGAGTGCAGTAGCTGAAACATTACAAAAAGGAGAAAAAATCACATTAACTGGATTTGGATCATTCGGAGTATCTAGAAGAGAAGCTAGAGAAGGAAGAAATCCAAAAACTGGATTACCAGTTAAGATTGCTGCTAGAAATAGCGTTTCATTCAAAGCTGGAAGCAAATTAAAAGAATCAGTTAATAAATAATTAAAAAACCATTCATATTGAGTGGTTTTTCTCGTTTTATGATATAATTTTTATGGTGGTATTATGTATGAGAGTGCGATTAAAATATTAAATATATTAGAAAATAATGGTTATAAAGCATATATTGTCGGTGGATATGTTAGAGATAAAATACTTGGTATTGAATCTAATGATATAGATATTATTACAAATGCTAAACCAGATGAGTTAAATAAAATATTTAATAAAAAATGTTCAAATAATTATGGATGTATTATTTTACCATATAATAGTTATGAATTTGAAATAACTACTTTTAGAAAAGAATATTATAAGGATAATGATAGAAGGCCATATAAAATAGAATATATTTATGATTTAAAAGAAGATTTAATGAGAAGAGATTTTACTATAAATTCTATTTGTATAGATAAAAATGAAGATTATATAGATTTATTAAGTGGAATTAATGACATTAATAATAAGGTTATACGTGTAATAGGTGATTCTGATAAAAAGATATATGATGATCCATTAAGAATACTTAGAGCTATTAGATTTGCAAGTATATATGATTTTCGTTTAGATGATAATTTAGTTTCATCAATTATTAAATATAGAGATAGATTAAAATATATTTCTTTTGATAGAATAAAAAATGAATTAAACATTATTTTTAGACATAATAAAGCCAGTAATGCATTTGAACTTATAGATGATTTAAAATTAAATAAAGTACTTAAAATAAGTCATAAAAATATGATTATTGACTGTGATAATTATATTGGAGTTTGGGCACAGATTTTATATTCAGATGATTATAATTTTTCTAAAAAAGAAATGAATGAAATTAGTATAATAAAAAGTATTATAGAAAAAGGTTACATAGATGATTATATGTTATATAAATATGACTTTAATATAATAAGGGCATCATCTTTAGTATTAAATCTAGATATAGATTATAAAACTAGATATAATAATTTACCAATACATAACAGAAAAGATATAGATATTGATTCATATGATATAATGAAATTAACTAGTAAAGAAAATATTGATAAAATTTATGTAGATTTAGAAAAACAAATATTGTATAATAAGTTAAAAAACGAAAAATCTATTCTTATAGAATATATAATGAATAATTATAGAAATTAGGTGATATTTTGAATAAAAATGTTATAGAAAGTTTAATGATTGTTAATAATCATTTAATAATACCAAATTATTTTATTAAATATTATAAAAAATTTGATTTAGAAAATAATGAATTATTAATGCTTATATATTTATTAAACTGTAATGAAAAATTAATATTAGATAATAAAAAAATATCTAAAGATTTGTATTTAGAAGAAAATGAAGTTTTAAATATAATTAGTAGTTTAATAGAAAAAAATTATATATCAATTGAAATGAGTAAGAATAATGGAATAATAGAAGAGTATATATCATTAGATTTATTTTATGAAAAAATTAATTCTTATTTAATAGAAAATGATAAAAAAGATAATTCTTCCGATATATATTCTAAATTTGAAAAAGAATTTGGAAGAACTTTATCACCTGTAGAATATGAAACAATAAGTAAATGGATTGAAAGTAATATACCTTTAGAACTTATTGAAGCCGCATTAAAAGAAGCAATATTAAGTGGTGTTAATAGTATAAGATATATTGATAAAATACTCTTTGAATGGAATAAAAAAGGGTATAAAACGCCTTCAGATATTATAAATAAAAGTAAGAAAGATGAATACATTGAAGAAATATATGATTATGATTGGTTAAATGAATAAAGACATATCAAATTTGATATGTCTTTTATATTATTAATTTGTCTTTGTTGTTTGATTTGTATCATTACCAGAATTTCCACCAGTTCCACTTGATGAATCACTTACTGTAATTGTTCTAGTTGCTGTTTCCGTTGAACCGTTGTATGAAATTGAGTATTTTAATGTATAGGTTCCAGCTTTAGTGAATGTATATGAATCTTTTTGAGATTTACCACTTGTTCCAAGTTCAGTACAAGAAACTGTTATTTTTGCTTTACTAGTAACATCAATTCCATCACTAAATACTTTTATACCAGAGTCTGTATAACTACTTCCTACAGTTGCAGTATCTTTTGAATTACCAATGACTTCATATGTAAGAAGACTACTAGTTTTTTCAGGTTCACCTTTAACAGTTGTAGTTATACCAGAACTTGCAGTACATCCTAAATTAGCAAGTTTAGTTTTAACTATATATGTAACATTACTATTTATTTTTGTAGTTTTAAATGACGTTTCTGTTGTGAATCCTAATGAATTGGTTGTTCCTGTATTATTATCTTTAACAAGAACTTCATAGCCAAATTCGCCATCAGATGCTTTTCTAACTGAAAGTGCTGTTTCTAAACTACTACCAAAATAGTTTTTATAATTTTTTCTGAAATAATCATCAGTTAAATATTCTGGTTTAGTAGCAGCTGCCCAAGTTAGTTCAACTTGATTACCATTTGTTTTAGCAGTTAATCCAGATGCATTTGAAAGTGTACTATATCTTGGAGATACTTCAGTAGGTTGAGTTCCTTTTTTGAAGTATTCAGTAACTTTCATATTATCTGGTGTATTAGCAGAAGGAAGCATTAAAGGTGATGTTTCTTTTTCTACAGTTACTTTTACAACACTATTCGGTACTGTAAATTTTTTACTACCACTTCTATCAGATATATTTGATATTATTTGTCTAAATATTTTACCACGAACTGAATATCCTTCACTTCCTAAGTAATATCCTTTTTCTGCTTCTGTATAACCATACCATAATGATACAGCATATTCTGGTGTATAACCTGTTACCCACATGTCCATATTTGCAGATGATGGATAACCATTTATTTTTCTAGCTGCTTCGTCAAACATTGTTGTACCAGTTTTAGCAGCAAGTTGTACACCACTAACAGATCCACCAATATTTCCATAACCAGAAACAGCATATGTTAATGCGTCAGTTATCATATATGCAGTCGAATCTGACATAACTCTTGTTCTTTTACTTTTTAAACTTACAGTTTTATCTGAATCAATATATTCTACTTTGTTAATTGTATATGGTTCAGCATAATAACCACCATTCGAAAATGCGGCATATGCAGCAGCCATATCTCTTGGATTTGATCCACTAAATGCACCAAGTGCATGTGCTTCGTGTAAGTCTGAAGTTGCTTTTGTATCATTCTTGTCTTTTCTATTTACACAAACTTTTCTTTTTTTATCATATTTATAATCACCGCTACATACTTCAGGAGTTATTCCAAGATTAGTAACGAATTCTTTTATTTTTGCATTTTCTGTTGATTGGAATACTTTAAGTGCAGGTATATTTCTTGATGCAGCAAGTGCATATTTATATGTCATTGTACCACCATAGCTACCATCAACGTTTCGTATAGAAATACCACTTGAATATCCATGTGGTCCATCATACACCTGTGATGCTAGTCCTGCATTATTATATTCAAATGCTGGACCATAATCGAATAATGGCTTAGCACATGATCCTATTTGTCTTGTTATATCAGTTGCATAGTTAAGCTGTCTTGCGCCAGTTCTATTTCTACCACCACCAACAGCAACTAAAGCACCAGTATTAACATCAACAATTGCAACACCTGCTTGAACTTTATCATCTTTCCAAGTCCATGTTTTACCATTCATTAAATCATTTAATACTGTTTGTTTATCAGTATCTAGATTTGTATATATTTTCATTCCTGTTGTATAAGGATTATTACCAGTTTTTTCTTCAACTTCATCAATTACTACATCTATATATGATTGATATTCGTTTGATTCACTTTCTGGATTTGATGATCTAAGAAGACTTGTTACTGAAATCTTTTTAGCATCTTCTGCTTCTTCTTTAGTAATATACCCATGTCTTTGCATTAGGTATAGAACTGTATTTCTTCTTTCTTCTGCATAATCTGGATGTCTATATGGATCATATGAAGCAGGTGCTTGGAATAAACCAGCAATTAAAGATGCCTCACTTAAGTTAATATCAGAAACAGATTTTCCAAAATAACTTTGACATGCTTGTTCAACACCATATGAGTTATTTCCAAGATATGGTATATTTACATAAAATTCCATTATTTCTTCCTTTGAATAATTTTTTTCAAGTTTAAATATTGAAATATATATATCTGTAAATTTTCTAACTATTCCTTCAAAACCGGATGATTCAACAGATGTATAGTTATTTTTTGAAACTTGCATTGTAAGTGTTGATCCACCACCAGCATTACCATGACCTGTTATTTTATTTACTACTTGTCCTGCAGATGCTTTTAAGAAACGAGGCAAATCAAAACCATTATGTTGCATAAATCTTGAATCCTCTGTTGCGATAATCGCATCAACTAAAACTTGTGGTAAATCGTCATAATTAACGTTTTTTCTTTTTTCAACACCAAGTTTAGTAATTTGTTTTCCGTTTTTATCATATACTATAGATGATTCTGTACTATATAAGTTTTTTGGATCAAAATTTGGAGCTTTTACAACTATGTATACTGCAAATACTATTCCACCAATTAATCCAATAAGCAATAAAAGTAAGAATATATTAAGTAATAATTTTAATATTTTTTTAACTTTTTTCTTTTTCTTTTGTTTAACTACAGTATCATTTGATTTAGTTTTCTTTGTACTTGTTTTTTTGTTTGTTTTTTTCATCATTTTATCAGCCACCTTTATCTTTTTTTATTTATCATAAATTATGTTTATATATGGAAAACAAAATATATAGACATAATGTATTTTAAATCATTATTTCATCTACTATTTTTATATATTCTAATCTTGGGTTATAATTTTCATTAATCAAATAACCATTATCATTAATATATGAAAGAGGTATTGATTTTCTTTCATTATTATATAGGAATTCTTCTAATTTTTGAGTTTCTAATAAAAATGTTTTATTTATCGTCGTAAATCTGATTATTAAAAAAGATATTCCCCCATGATTCTTAACTTTAATTAAATGATCAATTTGGTGTTTATGAATATTATTTAATGAAAAAGATGTCTTAGATTTTGTTTCTTTTGCTTCAAAGTCTATATATCTTCCTTTATATATACCATTATAGTCAGTAGTAGAAGGTATTTCGTAATAAGCTTCTGTTATTTTTGTATTAATTCTTTTATTATAATCTACTTTAACCACTTTTATTGGAGTAGGTTTTTTATATATAACTGCTATATCGTTATCAAGATAATATTTATTTGATGAGTTAATATCATCTTCTAAGTTCATACCTCTTTTTCCATAATATATATAATTTTCATTAATAATTTTCTTTTTATTTGGGTAATTCATTATAACCACCATATTAATTATACTATATATTGAAAAAATTTGATATATTTTCTTTTAAAAAATTTGAATTCTATAATCTAATTATATCTATAATTATCTTTGTTTGTCGATTGTAATGAAACTAATTTAGTTTTGTGATAACGTAATAATAAAGGAGAAAATTAAAATGAATAATTTATATCTTATATATGTAATTGATAATATGATTGAGGATGTAGAAGATAGTAAATTAGATTTAATGTTAATGTGTTTGTAAACAAATAAAGTAAATATATGTCTATTGACAAATAGACCTTTTTCTGTGATAATTACTTAAAAGAGGTGAGGCAAAAGTGTCAAAGGAAATTTTGTTAAATCCAGATATGCTTTATAATTGGGATTTTAAAGTTGATGCTAGAGGATATAGACCTCAAGAAGTTGATAAAGTACTTGATATGGTTATAAGTGATTATAATGCGTATAACAGTATGATTAGAGAAAAAGATAGACAAATCGATGCTTTGAATAATCAAATTCTTGAACTTAAGCAAAAACTTAGAAATGCTAAAGCCAATATGGATATTGTAAAAAATAGCGAAAGACAAGTGACTAATGTTGACTTACTTCGTAGAATTTCCGAATTAGAAAAAATAATTTATGGAAGAAATAATGATAATGAATAATAATTTTTAGGTAAACGCTGCATTTATATGTAGAGGAAAGTCCATGCTCGCACTCTTCTGTGATGAGAGTAGTGTTTGTGTATAGGGAAAAAATAACCTATAGTAGTTTATGCTAACGACGATGAATAATCCTAAGGTTTTCTATGGATTTAGTAGTCATAAAGTGCCGCAGTGACGATATTTTTCTGAAAGGAAAAAGTGAAACGATTGGTAAACTCCGCAAGCGAGAAACCCAAAATATGGTAGGGGAACCTGTGCAAGGAAAAGAAGAACTAAGCATAGGATGAGTTAATCATAGATAAATGTTTACCACCTAGTAATAGGTACAGAACATGGCTTATTAAAATTATTATTTTTTTAAATTGTAAGGAGTGAAATGTTTGAAAGAAATAGGAGAAGTTCTAAAAGAATCAAGAGAACAAAATGGGGTGTCTATAGAGGAGGCCGCGGAGGATTTAAATTATAAAGTTTCTCAACTTGAAGCAATAGAATCTGGAAATTATAAAACATTTAAAGATATATTTTTACTTAAATGTATGATAACAGACTATGCTAAATACTTAGGACTTAATTCTGAACAAATAATAGATGAATTTAATGAATATGTATTTGAATCTACTTCTAAGATACCTATAGATGATATAGAAAAAGCAAGTAAAGCAAAAGAAAAAGAAGATAAGATTGCATCTCCATATACAAAAGAAGAAAAAGAAAAGAGTAAATTACCACTTATACTAATTATAATATTAGTTGTATTAATCGCAGTATTTGTAGGAGTTACAGCTTATAATAATAGCAAAAATAGTAATTCAAGCGATAATATTAAAATAAGTGATAATGAGTAGAGGGGTAGTTATGAAAAATAAAAATTTGCCTAATAGACTTACTAATTCAAGATTAGTTATGTCAATTATAATAATTATTATATTGGTATTTCCATTTGATATGATAAATGTAAGTTTTAAAAAATTTCTTGTTAATAATACATTAATAATGGATACAAGAATGATTATAGTTGGAGTTCTATTTATACTTTCTTCTATAACAGATTTCTTAGATGGCCATTTAGCAAGAAAATATAATAATGTTAGTGATTATGGAAAGCTAATGGATCCAATTGCGGATAAGTTATCAGTAAATAGTCTACTTATAATTTTATCAGCATATGGTTATATACATCCAATTATTCCTGTAATAGTTGTAATGAGAGATATGATAGTTAATACTATTAGACTTTTTGCAAATACAAATGGTGAAGTAGTTCCAGCAGGTTATACAGGAAAATTTAAAACTGCATTTTTAATGATAGGTTTAACACTTAAGCTTTTTGGCAATTTACCATTTGGTTTAATAAATATTGCTGCTGATGATTTCTTTCTAATTGCTGGTACAATATTATCATTAATATCTGGTGTTGAATATTATGAAGCTTATAAAAAATATTTATTTAAGAAACAAGATTAAAATATGATGAAAAATCATATTTTTTTTTAATTTTTAGTGGAAAATAGCTATGCTGTGGAGAATAAATATATGAAAGGAGAAATATGATTATACAAAATGAAGAAGTATTTATAGTCTTTAAAACATTACTTTCATTAAATAGTGATTATTTAATAAATAAAATTGAAAGTACAAATAAGATAAAAAATAATAAAGAATATATTATAGGCAGTATTGATGAAAATGGTATTATTACGATAATTCTAAATTAATTTTGATAGAAAAAAATAAACCATTAATTTAAGAAGAATAAGAGAATTTCACCAAAATAGGTCATATTTTATTAAAAATGTGAAAAAAATACAACTTTTTTTCTATTTTTTAGGGGAATTTTAATTTTTATGGCTAATAAGATATATGAGGTGATTGAAATGAAGAAAAAAATTCTTCTAGTTGTAGTAGGAATAATAAGTGGGTTGTTATTCAGTTGTAAAGATGTAAAAGCACTCTCAGATGACTCTTATTTAGAGACAAATTATACGGGAGTATGGGCATACCATTACAAAAATGGAAATCTTGTAACATATGGTGGCCTTCCATTTAGATATTTAAATGGAAAAATGGGTTATTGTATTGAGCCTAGTAAACCAATAACAGTTCATACATATAGTTCATATAGTGATTGGAGTAAAAGTGGGTTTAGTGAAGATGTTAAAAGAAAGATGGAACTAATTGCGTATTATGGATATGAGTACCCTGGTCATAATAATTTAAAATATTATATGGCTACTCAAGAATTAATATGGCTTTTTAGTGAAGATACAGTTGTTTGGAAACAAAATAGAGACTTTTCTAGTGAAACATTAAATGTAGAAGGAGAAAAAAATGAGATTATGGCTCTTGTTAATAATCATGATAAACTCCCATCATTTATAAATAGTAGTTATACCAGTGAATTTGGTAAAGAATTAACATTAGTAGATTATAATAATGTACTTTCAAATTATGATATAAGTGGTGATATAGCTTATACAGTAAATGGGAATACAATTAATATAAATACTAATAAGTTTGTAAAAGGAACAATCTATTTTAATCAAAAGAATTTTAATGATAAAGAAACAACTGTTTATGTAGCTGATAGATATAATAGTCAGAAAATAGTAGTATTTGGTCATCCATCATTAAATAGTGGAAATATTAATATTAGTGTTGATAATGTAAAAATAGAGTTTTCAAAAAAAGATATTGAAACAAAAGAGGTAATTAAGGATAAGGATGCAAAATATAAACTTATCAATAATGAAACAAAAGAAGTAAAAGAAATTGTTATAGATAAAACTGGTATATCTAATATAACTATACCAAAAGGTGTTTATACTTTAGAAGAAATAAAGGCACCGTTTGGATACTCTTTAAATAAAGAAAAAACAACTATAACAATTAACAATGATATAAAATTATCAGATGGTGTATTTAAAGTAGATTTATATGATAAAAAAACTAAGGGTAAGATAAAAATAAAAAAAGTATCAGAAGATGGTAATGATTTAGTAGGAGTAGTTATTGGAATATATGATTCAAATAAAAATTTAATTGAGAAGATTAAAACGGATGAAAAAAATAATAATGAGTCTAAAATATTACCTTTAGGAAAATATTATGTAAAAGAAATTAGTACGCTTACAGGTTATAAATTAGATAGTAATTTTTATGAAGTTAATCTAAATTATAATAATCAAAATGAAGAGGTAGTAATAGGTAACATAAAACTTGTAAATGAAAAAATTAGATGTGATTTAGTTTACATTACTAGTGACAAAGATGGTAATTTTCTAGAAAATGTTGAGATAAATGTGGTAGATAAAGATGGTAATTTAGTATTTAATGGTAAAACTGATACACAAGGAAGGGTTACTATAAACAATTTACCATATGGTGAATATTATATTAGACAAATAAAGGTTCCAAGTGGATTTATACTAAATAATGATGAATATAAGTTCTATGTAAATGATAGTACATGTAATTCAAGTATAAATGTTACAAATGAGAAAACAGTTATGCCAGTTACTAGTAAACAAAACAGTATGTATTTAGTTTCGTTTATAATTTTATTTGGAATAGGAGTATATAATTATGTTAAAAAAGATAGTTAGTTTAATACTTATAACTATCTCTTCTTTTTTTATAATAAATAATTTTAAAGAAGTGAAAGACTATGATGATAATGTAGATTTATTAATAGAAAAAAATAATATAAATAGAAAATATGCTGGATACATTTCTTTTAAAAATAAAAAATGGTTAATAAAATATGGTGACTATAATGAAATATTAAATCAAAATTTAGTTCTTATGATTAGTAATAAGGAAACACTAGAAAGTGAATATGGAAATATAATACTTGCGGGTCACAATAATAAATATGTATTTTCAAATCTTTATAAATTAAATAAAGATGATGAAATAATAGTTAGTGATTTTAATTATGAGTATTTGTTTAAAGTATATGATATATCTAAAGTGAATATAAAAAATAAAAGTATTTTAGATAATGTATACGATAAGAAAATATTAACTTTAATAACATGTACAAGTAATAATCAAATAAGATATGTAGTAACTGCAAAATATATTCACACAATTTCACACAATTAATTTGTTTTTCTAACATATTATTTTTTTATTATGGAAGTGTAAGGAGGAAATAAATGTTAAAAAGAGCAAAAATAAGTGTTACTAGAAGAAAGTCAAAAACAATTATATTTTTCTTATTTTTGCTTATAGTTGCTAACTTAGTTTTATCTTCAATATCAATAAAAAATGCAACAGAAGAATCAATGAAGATGGCAAGAGTTTCACTTGGTAGTGAAGTTATTCTTCAAACCGATATGGAAAAAATCAGAGATGAGTTTATGAACAATAAAGATAATGAACAATCTACCGATGAAAACAAAAAAGATGATATGAAGAATATGCATAATGCTATGGATGAAAGTGCTGCAACTATAAATGATGTTAATAAATTAAAAGAAATTAGTTATGTAACAGATGTAAAATATTATTTTAATGTAAATGCTACAGAAAAGTCATTTAGTTTATATGAAAATTCTAAAGAAGATGATAACAATAATGATAGACCAGGATTTGATAAAAAAATGAATTCAGGCCTTCAGGTAAAAGCAATAAATACATTTAAACTAGAAGATAATTATGTAAATGGTACAATAAAATTAACTAATGGAGAAGCATTTGATGAAACAAAAGATGATACAGTAATTATTTCTTATGAGCTTGCAACAGAAAATAATTTAAAAGTTGGTGACAAGATAACTATTACATCAAGTGATGATAAAGATGTAGAACTTGAAATAATTGGTATTTATCAAAATTCTGAAACTGATAAGTTTAATAATAACTATAACTTAATATATGTTAATACAAATACAGGTGCAAAATTATTAACAGAAGAAGAATATAATGATGGTAACTATAAAGTAAGTAAAGCAGTATTCTATCTTGATGATCCAGAAAATGCAGATAAATTTAAAGAAGAAGCAAATAAATTAGTAACAGATTTTTCAGATAGAAATTTAACATTAGATATAGATAATGAATCATATGAACAAATGATTTCATCAATAGAAGGTGTTGCAAAATTCTCAAATACAATACTTGTTATTGTTGTAATTGCGTCAATAGTAGTAATAAGTTTAATGGTAATAAACTCTTTAAAAGATAGAAATTATGAAATTGGTGTACTACTTTCACTTGGAGAAAAGAGAAAGAAAATAATAGGACAATTCATAATAGAACTTGTAATAATTGCTACATTTGCATTCATTACATCAATAGGTTCATCATTACTAATAAGTCAAAAACTAGCAGATACATTACTTGAAAATCAGACAACTGTTACTGAAAAAATGAATACATCAGTATCTGGTAACAGAGGTAATGGTGCAGTAATGAATAGAAATATGAACAAAAGAGAAGATATGAGTATTGGAAAGATGACAGGCCTTGGCACTTCTAAAACAATAGATAGTATAGATGTTAGTGTAACAATAAAAGATATAGCATTACTATTTGTAATAGGATATGGAATCATACTTATATCAATGATTGTACCTTCAATAAAAATATTACATAGTGATCCAAAGGACATATTATCGAGGAGGGAATAAAAAATGAATAAGATAGAAGTAGTTAATTTATCCCATTTTTATCAAGATGGTATGCAAATGAAAAAAGTATTAGACAATGTATCTTGCTCGTTTGAAAGTGGTAAATTTTATTCAATACTTGGACAAAGTGGCTCAGGTAAGACAACACTTTTATCACTTCTTTCTGGACTTGATACTATAGAAGAAGGCGATATATTATATAATGGAGAAAGTATTAAAAAAATAGGATATAACAAATATAGAAATTCCTATGTAAATATAATATTTCAAAGTTATAATTTAATACCATATATGACCGCTTATGAAAATGTTGAGGTAGCACTTGATATTGCGGGAATAAAATTAAGCAAAGAAGATAAAAAAGAAAAGATATTAAGTACATTAAATGAACTTGGTATTGATAATAGTGCTGCATTTAGAACAGTATTAAAATTATCAGGAGGAGAACAACAAAGAGTCGCAATCGCAAGATGTTTAGTTACAGATATACCATTTATTATGGCAGATGAACCAACTGGTAATTTGGATGAAGATACTGAAAAAAAGATAATAGATATATTTAAAAAATTAGCAAAACAAGGTAAAGGAGTAATAGTTGTTACTCACTCAAAAGAACTTGCTGAAAGTTCTGATAAAATATATCACATTAAAGGAGGTGGTGTGTACTAGAAAAAAGAGGGAAATAATGTTATAATAAATATGAAATGGAGTGTTGATGATTCATGTATAAGGTTGGACTTGTAGAAGATGAAGAGGCTTTAAACAAGCTTATAAAAAACTATCTTGAGAAGGAAGATTTTATTGTCGAAACCTTTACTAAGGGTCAAGATGCACTAGATTTTATAAATGATAAAAATAATGTTAATTTGTGGATACTCGATATAATGCTTGCGGATGATGTTACAGGTTATGACATAATTAAAGCAATAAGGCTTCAAGATGAAGAAGTTCCAATAATATTTTCTTCAGCTAGAGATCAATCAATAGATAAAATTATGGGACTGGAATTAGGATGTGATGATTATATTGCAAAGCCTTATTCTCCAAAAGAATTAGTACTTAGAGTAAAAAATATAATAAAACGCGTATACAGTAAAGATTTTCATAAGATAAAATATAATGATTATGAAATTAACACCATTGAAAGAACGGTATATTATAAAGAAGAAAAAATAAACTTAACCACACTTGAATTTGATTTGTTATTATATCTAGTAAATAATAAAAATAAACCTCTTACAAGAGAGATGATATTAAATGAAGTTTGGGGAAGCGATTATTATGGAAGTGACAGAGTAGTTGATGATTCAATTAGAAGACTTAGAAAAAAATTAAATAATCTTAATATAAATACAGTTTATGGATTTGGATATAGATTATCATGAATAATAAAAAGACAAGTTTATCAAATCAATTAATTGTAATAACTCTAACCGCACTTCTTGTAATGATAGTATCTATAATTATTGTACTGCCTAAATCACTTGAACCTTTTTTCGAAGAGACAGTATATAGTTATTTAGATCAACCACTTCAAATGATAGAAAAAGAAGATTCATTAACTAAAAAATATAAAAATATTGCGTACATTATATATAGTGATGATAGAATTTTAATTAGTGAAGATTACAAAAATATATTAGGTGTTGATGATTATCAAAAACTATTAAAGTATATTGTAACTGATCAAGGAAAATTCGTATATAAAGGAAATAATTACTATTATTCTGTAAATCATAAAGGAAATAATTATAAAACAATTGCAATAACAACAGATAGTTATATTAAATTTATTAGAAGAAATTCACTTGGAATAGTTATTCCGATTGTAATAATTACATTTGCAATAATTCTTATCTTACTATTTTTATGGTCAAGAATAGTTGTAAATAGACTTCAAAAATTAAAACTAAAAGTTGACAATATGAATAATGAAAAATTTTATGTAGCAAAAAGCAAATATGAATTTGACGATGAAATTATGTTACTAGATAAAACTATAGATGAAATGAAAGAAATTATATTATCTCAGGATAAATATAAAAGTGAAATGTATCAAAATATATCACATGATTTTAAAACACCTATTACAGTTATAAAATCATATATTGAAGCTTATCATGACGGAATTGAACCCTACGATGAAGTCATTAATGTAAGCGAAGAACAAATTAAAAAATTAGAAAATAAAGTAAAAACCCTATTAGAATTAAATAAAATTACATATTTACAAAACTCCTATAAAAACGATATAAAAACGAAAATTATTACTACGATAAATAGTACTATTGATAAATTTAAGATAGTACGAAATGATATAAACTATTTAGTTAAATGTGATAAAGAAGATATATTTTACGATGGTACACCTGATATGTGGGAATCAATAACAAATAATATACTTAGTAATTTTGTTAGGTATGCTAAAAGTGAAATAGTAATAACTATAAAAGAAAATAAAATCATATTTTTTAATGACGGTGAACCAATTGAAAAAGAAATACTTTCTTCAATGTTTGAACCCTACAAAAAAGGAAAGAAAGGTGAAAATGGTATTGGCTTATCAATCGTAAAAGGCAACTGCGATTTGATAGGATATAAAGTTATTGCTAAAAATAAAAAGAATGGTGTAGAATTTATAATTAATAAAGGAACGAAATAGTTCCTTTTTTAAATTTTATTATAAATAAAACTCAAGAGAAAATTTAATCTCTTGAGTTTTTTAATGTCTTTACTTTAATTTTTTCTTTGTTAACAATCTTATTTTTTACTATAATTCCAGTTGGAATACCTGCAAGTATACCAATTAAAATCATAATACTAATTTGAAATACTTTATGTTGATTTTTATCTTTTATTTCTATAACAACCGTGTTATCGTTTTGATTACCATTTTCTTTTAATGCCGGAGTAACTTTTATATAACTTGGTATATTATTAGTTATATGAGTACCATTTTGATCAATATAACTAAAATTATATGGATCTACCATATACCATGTCATTTTTAAGCTATCATAATCTTTACTTTTTAATAAATCAAGTGCGGATACTTTTTTATAAATATAATCATTAGAATTTCCTTCAGGGTCTTGCATTTTTGTTTGTGTTACAAAATATTCATCATCAAGCCATGTACTATCAACAAAATATTCTTGATTATTTATTTTTACTAGGTTCCAAGCATGATTATTATCTACTATATAATTAGCCTTTAAATTAACTCTTTTACAAAGTGCACAAACAAGTGCTGAATAATTTCCGCAAATTTGAGTATCTTTTTCAAGTGCTCCATATAATTTTCCACCTTCATAAAATGATAATATATCATCGCTTGTATTATTTTTTACATCTGAATCATAAATACAATTTTCTAAAACATATATAAGTATTTTATTTAATTTTTCTTGTTCAGAATCTGTTTCTTTAATATCTAAACTTTGGACAATTTTATCTATTTTAAAGTTGACGTTTTCTAACTTTTCTAAAAAATCATCTGTAGTACCTGAAATACTTACACCATTTTTTTGTAACACACTAATATCACCATTTGTTATATATGTAGCAGCCGTATAAGGGCCATCAGTGATTTCAAGAGAACTTAAAAATGTTAATTCTGAATAATCAACATTCATATCTTTACCATTCCCAATTGATAATCTTTCTAAATTCTTAAGATTCTCAAGTATTCCAGGTTCAATGTTAAATCCTGATAAACTTAATATTTTGATAGAATTTGATTCCTTTATAAAATTTATCGCATCTGTATTAGTAAAATCTAAACCATCATTATTATTGTTAATTAGTATTAAATGTTCTAAACTTCTTAGTTCATTTATTTTTTTTAGTGGATTTAATGAATTACAATTTTCAAATGTTATTGTAAGTGTAAGTAAATTATTACAATAATTAAGCCATGATAAATCATCGTTTTCATCAACATCAATGTTAAAATAGTATACAGGATTAAAGTTATTTAAATCAGAAATTGTTACGTTATCATTATCAGATTTCCCAATTTCATCAGTAATTATTTTTTTAAACTTTTCTGGAATATTAACTATCTTTTTATCATTTTCCTCATCTACTTCATAAAAATTACTATAATTTGATTTTATTTCATGTGCATTTGTATTTATAGTTTTTCCAGATAGTAATGTAAGAGAAAGTGTTCCAGTTAAAATTGCTCTTTGAGTTATATATTTTATCTTTTGTTTATTAATCATTTTTATCTCCTTGATCTGACAAATTTATCAGCGATGATTTATTGTATCATATTTTTATTTAAAAATCACAAAATTGATGAAATATAACGTATTTTTTGATATAATCAGCATAAGAGAGGTGTTTTTATGTATTGTGTTAGATGTGGAAAAAATATAGATGAAGGTAGTAAATATTGTACTTCTTGTGGTTATCCAGTAAATGGTAAAGTTAAGGAAGAACATGAAATAAAAGATAATGCACAGGTAATATCTATTTTAGGTATGATATTTAGTTTTATAATTCCAGTAATAGGATTAATTTTAAATATTATATCCATTTGTAAATGTAGTAAATATAAATCTAAAACTGGAAATGATTCAAAATATAAAAGTTTGTCATTCACAGGACTTATAATTTCAATTATAATGACAATAATTCATAAGATTATTATTTTTGTTGTAGTTGTATTTGCTTTGGTTGGTAGTGGTTCATCAAAATTAAATGGTACTTGGAATTGTTCATATTCTAATTATTCATATTACGTAGTTACTGCAAAATTTAACGAAGATAAAACATTTACCTGGAAAAAATATAATGATTCCACTAACAAAAATTATTTAGATGGAACATATTTCATTAATTCAAGAGAATATAATAATGGCATTACAACGTATGAATTTAAGTTAAGAATAGATCATCAAATTGTAAATGGTGATGATAAAGGAAAAGAAAATGCATATATAAAAGCAAAAATATATGACGATAATTATGCAACTATATATAATGAAAAAACAAATAAAATATATCATTGTAAGAAGGTTAATTAATGTTTAAAATAGGTAATTTAGAAATAGAAAATAATGTATGTTTAGCACCTATGGCTGGAGTATGTAATAGTGCATTTAGAAGAATAGTTAAAGAATATGGTGCGGGACTTTTATTCGCAGAAATGGTAAGTGATAAAGCATTAATGTATGATAGTGAAAAAACAAAAAAAATGCTTTATATGACAGAAGAAGAAAGGCCAATTGCTCAGCAAATATTTGGTAGTGACAAAGAAAGTTTTGTTATTGCAGCTAAAAAAGTATATGAATTAATGCATCCAGATATTATAGATATTAATATGGGATGCCCTGTTCCAAAGGTGGCCCTAAGGGCACAAGCAGGTGCAGCACTTTTAAAAAATCCAGAAAAGGTAAAAGAAATTGTAGAAGCAGTAGTAAATGCAGTACCATGTCCTGTAACTGTTAAAATTAGAAGTGGATGGGACAAAAATAATATTAATGCAGTAGAAATAGCAAAGATAGTAGAAGAAGCAGGTGCAAGTGCAATTACTGTTCATCCAAGAACTAGAGCGCAAGGTTATGAAGGACTTGCAGACTGGAGCATAATAAAAAAAGTAAAAGAAAATGTTAATATTCCAGTAATAGGTAATGGTGATATAAAATCAGTAGATGATGCTATTAGAATGTTTAATGAAACCAATTGTGATGCAATAATGATAGGAAGAGCATCCTTAGGTAATCCATACATTTTTAAACAAATATCACACTATTTAAAAACACATGAAATTTTAGGTGAACAAACAAAAAATGAAAAAATCGATATGTGTTTAAAACATATGAAATATTTACTTGAAATAAAAAATGAAAAGGTTGCCATACTTGAAATGAGAACTCATGCAGCATGGTATATAAAAGGAATGAAAGATTCAGCAATAATAAAAAATAAAATATTTAAATGTGAAACAAAGAAAGAATTAGAAAAAGTATTATTGGATTATAAAAATTCTGATTAAATTTGGGAAAAAATAGTAATAAACTATTGGTTTTCCCTTTTTTTATGGTATAATAAAAAAGGATTCGAGGTGAAAAAATGAGAGAGTTAACAGAGCAAGAAATTGTTAGAAGACAAAAGGTTGATGAAATTAGAAAAACATGTAATCCTTACCCTGAAAGATATGAAATTACTCATACACTAAAAGAAGCATCTAATTTAGAAGATGGTACTGATAATGTTAGTGTTGCAGGTAGAATAGTATTCATGAGAAAAATGGGTAAAATGAGTTTCATTAAAGTAAGAGATATTGAAGCAGATTTACAAATTTCTATAAAGGTTGATCTTGTTGGCGAAGAAAAATATCAATTTTTCAAATCAAACTTTGATGTTGGTGATTTTATAGGTGCAACAGGTGAAATATTCACAACTCATACTGGTGAAAAAACTTTAAGAGCATCTAGTTTTGAATTCTTAGGTAAAGCATTAAAACCACTACCTGAAAAATTCCATGGTTTAACTGATAAAGAGTTATGCTATAGAAACAGATATGTAGATATGATTATGAATGAAGATACTAGAAAGAATTTCTTAATTAGAATGAACTTTATTAGAGAACTTAGAAGATTCTTAGATAGTAAAGGTTATTATGAAGTTGAAACACCAATTCTAAACAATAAACCAAGTGGTGCTGTTGCAAAACCATTTATGGCTCATCATAATGCACTTGATATGGATGTATATTTAAGAATTGCACCTGAAACTTACATGAAAAGATCAGTAATCGCAGGTATTCCAAAGGTATATGAAATAGCAAGATGTTTTAGAAATGAAGGAATGGATGCTACCCATTTACAAGACTTCACTATGATTGAGGCATATCAAGCATATTATAATTATGAAGATAATATGAAATTTATAAGAGAATTACTTCAAACAGTAATCGGAAAAGTATTTGGTACATTAAATATTCAAATCGGAGATAAAATGGTAGATTTATCTGGAGAATGGGGAAGAGTTTCATTTAGAGATTTAATAATGAAATATTCTAATATTGATATTAATGAATATAATACTAAGGAAAAACTATTAAGTAAGATTAAAGAAGATAAGATTGAACTTGATAGTGAAACACCAATTGAAAATTTAGGATATGGAAATCTTGTTGACTATTTATACAAAAAGGTTGCAAGACCACATATGCTAGGACCTGTTTATTTAACAGAGCATCCAATGAGTTTATCGCCACTTGCAAGAGCAAATGATGATAACAAAGAAATAACAGATAGATTCCAACTTGTAATAAATGGAGTTGAAATTGTTAATGGTTACTCAGAACTTGTGGATCCAGTAGAACAAGAAAAGAGACTTCATGAACAAGCTATGAATAAAGCAAACGGTGATGAAGAAGCTATGGATATGGATTATGATTATATAGGAGCTATGGAATATGGTATGCCACCAATATCTGGTTGGGGTATGGGAATTGACCGTATGGTTCAACTTCTAACAAATAGCGATAATATAAGAGATGTAGTTATGTATCCACTTATGAGACCACAAGAAACTACAGAAAATTAGGAGGAAAAATGAAGAAATATAATATTTTTAAAGTATTATTGTTAGTTTTAGCAGCAGCAATAATAGTAAGTTTTTTAATCCCTAGTTCAACAATTGGATATTATACATCAGGTATTGAAAAGGGAACTATTAATCCAATAAACCTTGTTGATTCTATATCAAATGGATTAACATCATTTAGTGTATTTATCAGTGCATTTATATTTATTTTAAGTATTGGTGTATTTTATGCAGTACTTAAGAAAACTGGTAAATATGAAGCAGTTATTAATAATACTGCAGTTAAATTTCAAAAGAAAAAAGGTTTATTTTTAGTAATAAGCATATTAACATTCGGAATTATGACAGCTGTTATAGGTGACATTATGCCTATGCTTATCTTTGTTCTAGCATTTATAGATATTGCTAAAAAATTAGGTTATGATAGTAAAACATCTATCGCATCAACTGTAGGCGCAATCCTTTTAGGAAGTGCTGGTTCATTATATACAAATTATGTAAATCAAATAATGAGTACTACAGTATCATCTAATATAATTGCTAAAATAGTTATATTAGTACTTGGACTTGGTTCATTAATATTATTTACAATATTAACAAGCAAGCCAGAAAAAACAAATTTAGAAAAAGAAGAAGTTAAAAAAGGTTTACCAATGATGATTGCATTTGATGTAATTATCGTATTTCTAATACTTGGTATGGTATCTTGGAATGGATACTTTGGATTTGAAGGATTCACAAATTTTCATACAACTTTAACTGATTTTAAAGTATTTAATGTTTCATTATTCAATGCAATATTAGGTTCAACACTAAGTGCATTTGGTGAATGGGCTTTATATAATGTTATTGTATTATTATTAGTAACTACAGTAATATTATCATTAATTTATAAAATTAAATTTGATGGATTACTTGAATCTATCGCAAGTGGAATAAGAAGAGCATTACCATATGCTATGATAGTAATTCTTGCTAACTTAGTATTAGTTGGTGTTTATAATTCAGGATTCTATACAACAATAATTACAAGTATTGCTGGTATGACAGATAAAGTTCTATCTGGAACAACATTATCTGCATTATCATCAGTAGTATATCCAGATTATACATATGCTACACAATTTACATTATCAACAATTACTTATACAATAACAGATACAAAATTCTATCTTGTACTTGCAGTTATATTCCAAGTTATTTATTCATTATTCTTACTAATTTCACCAACAAGTATTCTTGTATTACTTGGATTACAACGTGAAAATGTAAGTTATAAAGAATGGATTAAATATATTTATAAATATTTCTTAGGATTATTAATTGTATTCTTTGTATTAATTATGGTAGTAGGTAGAAATTATATTTCAGCATTATCATATGTAGTACTTGCAGTAGTAATTGTAATGCTTGTATTATTTGTAGTTCTTTCTGTAACAAGAAAAGATACAAAAAAACAAGTAAAAAAAGAAAAAGTTGAAGTAAAAGAAGAACCTGTTAAAGAAGAAACAAAAGTAGTTAAGGAAGAAAAGAAAGAAGAAATTAAAACTAAAACTTCTGCTAAAAAAACTACTAGTGCAAAAAAAGAAACTTCTAAGAAAACAACAGGAACTAAGAAAAATACAACTAAAAAGAAATAACAAGATATAAAGCAGACTTTAAAAAAAGTCTGTTTTTTCTTGAATAATTTTTATTAAATATATCATAAGTATCATAGAATTAATAAGAGGAGGATATTTATGTTTGGAAAATTTAGTGAAGAAGCACAAAGAGTTTTAGTAGATGCACAAAAAGAAATGAGTGAACTAAAGCATCCATATATAGGTAGTGAACATTTATTACTTGCAATACTTAAAAATAATCAAGAATTGGTTAACAAATTTAAAAAATATAAAATAACTTATAAAAGTTTTAAAGAAGAATTGATAAATTTAGTAGGTATAGGGGATAATACTCCTGATTTACTTTTATATAGTACAACACTAAAAACCATACTTGAAAATGTAATAATAGAATCAAGAGAAACAGGTGATGAAATAAGTGTTAATGAACTTCTTTTATCTTTATTAAATGAAGGAGAAGGAAAAGCAATAAGAATATTGTTATCATTAGGAGTAGATATTAATAAACTATACTCTGATATAAGTGAGAAAAGAAAAATTAAACAGAAAAAATCTAAAAAATTAATTGTTGAAGAACTTGGAGTAGACTTAACTAAAAGAGCCAAAAATAATGAACTTGATCCTGTTATTGGAAGAGATATAGAACTAAATAGAGTTATAGAAATATTATCTAGAAGAACAAAGAATAATCCACTTTTAATAGGTGAAGCAGGAGTTGGAAAAACAGCAATTGCTGAAGAACTTGCAAGAAGAATAGTATCTGGTAATGTACCAATGCCTCTTAAAAATAAAAGAATAATATCTGTTGATATGGCTTGTACTGTTGCAGGTACTAAATATAGAGGAGAGTTCGAAGAACGAATTAAGAAAATGGTAAAAGAATTAGAAGATAATGATGATGTTATTATATTTATAGATGAAATTCATACATTAGTAGGTGCTGGAGGTGCTGAAGGCGCAATTGATGCATCAAATATACTTAAGCCAGCTCTTGCAAGAGGTAAATTAAAATTAATAGGTGCAACAACTATATCCGAATATAAAAAATTTATTGAAAAAGATAATGCCTTAGATAGAAGATTTCAAAAAGTATTTGTTGAAGAACCAGATAAATCAAATTTAAAAAATATTCTTATGAATTTAAAAAGTATATATGAAGCATATCATGGTGTTAAAATAGAAGAAAAGTTGATAGATAAAATAATTGAGTTATCAGATAGATATATTTATGATAGATGTGAACCAGATAAATCAATAGATATATTAGATGAAGTATGTACTAAAGTATCATTAAAAGAAGCAAAAGAAGAAAAAGAAATAATAAAATTAAGTGATTGTTTAACAAAAATTCAAAAAGAAAAAAATAATGCAATAATTAATCAAAATTATGATAAAGCATATTCTTTAAAAGAAGACGAAGAAGAATTACAAAGTAAAATTAATAAACTTAAACTTGATTATATGAGAAAAGAAAAAGTGAAAAAAGTTAAATTAAAAGATATTGTAGAAGTAGTTAGTAGTAAAACAAAAATACCAATAAATGAAATAAGTAAAGATTATATAACAAGTATTAATGAAATAGAGAAAACTTTAAAAGAAAATATAATTGGTCAAGATGAAGCAATAGATAAACTTATTGATATTTCTAAAAAAATAAAACTAGGTATAAAGGATAAAAATAGGAGTTATTCAGTTCTATTTTGTGGATCAACTGGTACTGGTAAAACATATTTATCTAAACTGTTTGCTGAAAATTTAGTAGGTAAAAACAATGTTATAAAACTTGATATGAGTGAATATTCTGAAAGCATTAGTATAAATAAAATAATTGGTTCGCCTGCTGGATATGTAGGATATGATGATAATAAAAATATACTTGAAGAAATAAGAAATAAACCATATTCTGTTCTTATATTAGATGAAATAGAAAAAGCACATAAGTCTGTTCTTAACTTTTTCTTAAATATACTAGATGAAGGAAATTGTAAAGATTCAAGTGGTAAAATAGTTAGATTTGATAATGTATTAATTATAATGACAAGTAATGCATATGTAAGTAAATCATTAATGGGATTTAATAAAAATACTACTAATAATTCTTTAGAAGATTTCTTTTCAAAAGAATTTATAAATCGTATTGATGAAATAGTGCCATTTAATAAATTTACAGAGGAAGATATAAATAAAATAATTATAAAAGAAGCAAATAAATGCTATAAAAAATATAATAGTGAAAATATTATTAGTTTAGATATGATAAATAGGATTATTAAAGAGTCTAATTATGAAGAATATGGTGTTAGAAAATTATGTAAGGCAGTTAGAAAAGAAATAGAAAATCAAATAGTATGTAATATATTTTCATAATAAAAGATAAATGAAAAAAACATTTATCTTTTTTTGTATAAACAAAAAAATAGATACTTAAGTTTAAAGACGACTTAAATGTCAAAAACAAAATTTTGTTAGGTACTCAAGTATCCGAAAAAATTTAAATGTTTCTATTTTTAATTTTATGCAAGAACACCTGCTATATATATAATGACGTAAAAAAAATGGATATGCTGATATATTATTACTAGTTTTATAGTTTTTTTTCTTCCTATGTGGTAAAATATCAGTGTATAAATTAGGAGGAACTCTATGGAATGGAATATTCATTAAAAAATTTAGAAAAAATCGTTCAAAAAAAAGCTGATGATACTTTTATAAAGTCTATAATTAGAAAATATATAAATATAGATATAGATAAAACATCACCATTTCGTGAAGTAAATGAATTATTATATGCTGAACTTAGAATTGATGAAAATAGTGCTGGTAAAATAAATGAAGAAGATAAAAGAAAATTTGTTGATGAAGTAAAAAGAGATTTTATATCTAGATATGGAGTACCGCAATATAATCCATTAAAAAAACCACAACCCGGATGGTTCACATATAAATCATGGAAATTGCTTGGTACAGATAGGATAAGTGAAGGAGAGTATCGTCATAGATTGTATATAAATTCCAAGGCTAGTAATTTAATGGCACTTTCACATGCAATATATGATGAATTAAAGAAAAGAAAAATACCATTTTATTTTAAAATTCCAGATAATGAAAACAATGAAAAGGGATATAAAGACAGTATTGTTCTATATACAACAACTCCATTATTAGATGATACAATTAAAGCAATATTGGAAATAGAAAAAAATAATCCAAATTTAGTTAGAAATTGTAATGCTCCATCAGAACTAGTTGGACAAATTAATGACTATATTGGATATGCATTTGAATCAGAGAATGCAAAATGTTCATATACAACTTTAATATGTAAATCATTTGAAAATGGAATAGAAAATGCTGTAAAGAACTGGTGTTTAAATAATAGAACAGTTAAAATAGGAAACGAAAATTTAGAAAAGTATTATTTGGATGAAGATGAATTCAATGAATTAAAAAAGAAAACACAGAAATTAGTTTATACTATTCCCAAAGTTGACAAAGAGTTTCCTGCAATGCTTTGTAATAGTGTCAGAAATGAAATGGAAAAATTAGGAATAGATCCTAATAATATATGTATGGATAAAAAAACAAGCGCAGATATAAAAGCTTTTTGTGATAGTGGTCAGAAATTAGAATTAACTCCTGATGGTGAAACAGATGAAAATAAAAGTTTTAGTCAAGGAAAAGAACCAAATGCATTTGAAATAGATGACGAAGATGAATATGAAAGTGCCTTAGAAGAAAGAGAATTAAACGCATTTGGTTATGATGAACTTGATTATTTGAAAGAACAAAGAAGAAAATTAGAAGAAGAAACAAAACAAGAAAATACTAATATTATGCATATGTAAAAATTATTATATAAAAGACTAATTTATAGTCTTTTTTCTTCATATATGGTAAAATATTAGTATATAAATTAAAGGAGGTATTATTTTATGAAACTATATAATACACTTACAAAAAAAATAGAAGATTTTATTCCGAATAAGGAAGGATATGTAAAAATGTATACATGTGGACCTACTGTATATCATTTTGCACATATAGGAAATCTTAGAACATACATATCAGAAGATATACTTGAAAAGGCATTAAAATATGTTGGATATAAAATTGATAGAGTTATGAATATAACAGATGTTGGACATATGGTTGGTGATGGTGATTCTGGAGAAGACAAGATGCTTGTTGCGAGTAAAAGAGAACATAAAAGTTCATATGAAGTAGCAAAATATTATACAGAGTGTTTTAAAAGTGATTGTGAAAAACTTAATGTAAGATGGCCAGATACAGTAAGTCCAGCAACAGATAACATAGGTGAATATATAAAGATAATAACTAAACTATTAGATGATGGATATGCATATATAAGTGATGGTAATGTATATTTTGATACAACTAAATATGATAAATATTATGAATTATCAGGAAGAAATGCTGATGATTTAATGGTTGCAGTTAGAGAAGATATAAAAGAAGATACATCTAAAAAAAATCCATTTGATTTTGGTTTATGGTTTACGAATTCAAAATTTAATAATCAAGAAATGCAGTGGGATTCGCCTTGGGGAAGAGGATATCCTGGTTGGCATATAGAATGTTCTGGTATATCAATAAAATACTTAGGAGAAAACTTAGATATACATTGTGGTGCAGAAGATGCAGTTTTTCCACATCATACAAATGAAATTGCGCAAAGTGAATGCTATTTAGGACATAAATGGTGTAATTATTGGGTTCATTTTGGCTTCTTAAATGATAAAAATGGAAAAATGAGTAAAAGTAAAGGTGAATTTTTAACAGTTTCAGTACTTGAAGAAAAGGGATATAATCCACTTGCATACAGATATTTATGTTTAAATTCTTATTATCATAATGCGCTTACATTCAGTTATGAAATATTAGATGGAGCAGAAAGAGAATATCTAAAATTAAAAAATAAGGTTTTATCATTAAAAGAAGACGGTGAAATAGATACAGATAAATTTAATAGTTATGATAATAAATTTAAGGAAGCACTTAATAATAATTTAAATACTTCTATGTGTTTAACAATTCTTTATGATGTATTAAAAGATAATAGTATTAATGAAAGTACTAAAATATCTTTAATTCAAAAATTTGATACAGTATTATCACTTGATTTATTAAAAGAAAATAATGTTGTAGTTGATAAAGAGCTAGAAAGAAAAGTAAATGAATTAATTGAAAAAAGAAATAGTTTAAAAAAAGAAAAAAAATATGAAGAAGCAGATAAGGTAAGAGATGAAATAAAAGCACTTGGTGCTGAAATTAAAGATACAAGAGAAGGAGTCGTTATTATATGGGAATAGACACAATGATAATACTTGTTTTAATACCTTTTTTACTTGTATTACTTGCGCAAATTATATTAAAAATAACATATAGAAAATATGAAAGTATAAAGACAGATACTGGATTAACAGGAAAAGAAGTTGCAAATAAAATATTAAAAGAATATGATCTAGATAATATAGATGTAGTAGAAATTTCTGGTGAACTTACAGATAATTATAATAATTCAAGAAAAAGAGTAAGTTTATCAAGTAATATATATGGTGGAAAAACAATTGCTTCTGCTGCTGTTGCAGCTCATGAATGTGGACATGCAATACAATATAAAGAAGGATATGTTCCAATAAAAATAAGAAATATATTAGTACCTTTTGTAAATTTTGGAAGTAGTCTTGGATATTATGTAATAATTGCGAGTTTAGTATTTAGTTCATTTAAGCATTTATTTATAGTTGGTCTTATAATGGTATCCTTAGCTCTTATTTTTCAACTTGTAACACTACCAGTTGAGTTTGATGCATCAAGAAGAGCAAATAAAATACTTCTTGAAATGGGAATAGTTTCAGAAGGTGAACATGATGGCACAAAAGCAATGCTTAAGGCTGCAGCATTTACATATGTTGCTGGACTTGTTTCTGCAATCGCATCAACAATATTCCAAGTATTAAGACTTATTTATATTTTTGGTGGAAGGGATAACGATTAATGATATATCCAGAATTTATAAAAAATGGTGATTATATAGGTGTAACTGCGCCTTCTGATGGAGTAACTGATATTCTAGATTTAAAAAGATTAGATAATGCAAAAAGTAAGTTACAAAAATTAGGACTAAAAGTTGTTGAAACAAGTAATGTAAGAAAAAGCGTAAAGGGAAGAAGTAGTGCACCAACAGTTCAAGCAAAAGAATTAGAAGACTTATTTAAGAATAAAAAAGTTAAGTCAATAATATGTGCAGGTGGAGGAGAATTCTTACTTGAAATGCTTTCATATGTAGATTTTGACATTATAAGAAATAATCCAAAATGGATACAAGGGTATTCTGATCCAACTGGACTTTTATTTGTAATAACGGTTTATTTTGATATCGCAACAATTTACGCAAATAATTTTAAAACATTCGGTATGGAAAATTATCATAAATCTCTTTTAGATAATATAGAAATATTAAAGGGAAATCTTATAAAGCAAGAAAATTATGATAAATATGAAGGTGAAAGACAGGAATATATAACTGGACTTGAAGGATATAATTTAACAAAGAAAGTAAGTTATAAGTCATTAACAGAAGAAGAAATAACTGTAAAAGGAAGAATGATAGGTGGCTGCCTTGATATATTAACAGAACTCTTTGGAACAAGATTTGATAAAACAAAAGATTTTTTAGAAAAATATAAAAATGATGGCTTTATATGGTATTTTGATAACTGTGAACTTTCTATTGAAGATTTAATAAGAACTATGTGGAAATTTAAAGATAATGATTATTTTAATTATACAAAATTAATAATATTCGGAAGAAATATATCTGAAAAAAGTTATTATGATATATCATTTAAAGAAGCATTAAAAGAAGTCTTATACAGTTTAAATATTCCTATAATATATGATTTCGATTTAGGACATGTATCTCCTAGAATGACAATAATAAATGGTGCAATAGCAAAAGTCCATTATAAAAATCATAAAGCTACAATTGAGTTTGAATTAAAATAAGTTAAAATAGTTAAAAAATTGATAGAAATATCAATTTTTTTCAATTTTTTAGGGGAATTTAGGTTATAGACGGAGTAAATAATATATGAGGACCTCAGAAAAACATAAATAAAGGTAGGTG
>ERZ824600.146-NODE-146-length-103178-cov-9.872094_pt1 | contig 103178 bp, 87 predicted proteins | sample MGYA00519933_ERZ824600 | MGnify/ENA primary metagenome ERZ824600 (study PRJEB31778, sample SAMEA3449178) | human gut metagenome | biome: human gut; feature: human-associated habitat; material: faeces | place: United Kingdom | collected 2010/2012 ...
TTCGGTAGTGAAGCCGTTTTCAGGGCGATGTTCGCCAAACCAGTAATATAATCCGTTATGAAATAAAACGCCGCCACCATGGGCGTTGATATATTCATTATTAACATCTTTCCACCGTTCTTTAGTCTGCGATAATAGAGGAAGACAAATAATTGTCAATAATAAGAATCCTCCCAAATACTTTATATATTTCATATACTATTACCTATTTTACAAATATTCCGTACTGCCCCAATGTTCTGTTAGGTTCATAGGGACAATACGGAATACAAAATTAAAGATTTTATTTATTTTTTCTGATAAACTCGTACATAGTCTACCCGATATTCAAGCGGGAAAGTTGCTTCTATAGGTCTTCCATTGCTACCACCGATAGCCAAGTTCAGCATCATAAGCTGACCAAATCCTTCCAGATCATTGGAATAGGGATTAATATAACCACCCTCTCCGGCACCATGGTCACCTTTATTATAGGTTGTACTCAGGTCGGTTTCATTCAGAAGCACATCATCCAGATAGATGCGAATGTATTTTTCATCCCAATCCATCATCCAAACATGATATTTTTCCGCCCACTTCGCATCTTTGGACGTGAAATCAGTAATAGGATAATTTGCAGAATTCCATGAACCATCCCAACGTTTATTTCCACCCCAGCAAAGGTTAGCATGAATCTTGTTCTTATAGAATTCCAGAAAATCGATCTCACCACCCAGCGGCCACTCATACCAGTTACCGGTAGACCATATCGCAGGCCATCCACCTTGCTCAATAGGTATCTTAGCGCGTACAACCAGTTTCCCATATTTGAAAGCATACTTATTTTGGGCTACCACGCAAGCGGAAGTATATTCCGCATATTCACGAGTCTGTTTCCAAGAATTACCACCTGTTGCATTCGGATTGTAGTTCGGATTCTTCACACGTTCCTGCTTGGCTGTAAAGACCAATGCATTTTCTTTCATCTCTGCATTATCCTTTTTATACCACTGATCTTCTTCATTACGCTGGAATCCTTCTTCAAATCTCCACATGTCAGTATTAGGTGCACCTGTTCCATTAAATTCATCATGCCAGACCAATCTATATCCGCCTTCCAATTCATGATCATCAGGCACACCTTCTCCGTCAGCAATGTATTCAGGTGATACATAGGTCACATCAAAGAAAAACATAATCGTGTTTGTCTTATCATTTATGCCATAAGAAGTTGAATTCTGAATCTGTACAGGTAGCACAAATGTAACGCTCTTTCCACGTTCATTTTGTACCCATTTTATCAGTTGGCTGCAATCAACATTCAGTTCCACTTCTTCAGATTGCTTTTCACCAGCATTCAGTGTCACTTTGTTTGCAGAGAAATTGTAATATCCTTCCGGTAGAAGTTCAACATCTTTATATATAGCATAAGCAGAAGACATACCAGCCATAGCAATAGCTTTATTCAAAGAATCTGACGCTATTGCCAAGTCTACAGTGGCATCCTTTGTAGCCTGCCGGTTCTGATACAGTGTCAAGCTCAACCGATAATTAAATTCATCTACCTTTTGTTCTTCTCCTACTAAAGGTTGCTTAATACTCGTAGTTACATTACATTTCGTTCCATCCCACAAATCACGAGCCTGTTTGATACTTAATAAGTTTAAATCCAAATTTCCTTTGTAACTAAAGTCTTTATCATCATCACAAGCGGCAAAAATGACAGAACAAGCAATCATACAAAGAACTGCCCAATTTTTTATCTTAGTTTTCATATTCTTATCCCTCTATTAAAATTAATCCAAAGGAGCTGTTTCCGGGTCATAGACTTCAACTTCTACATCATAGAATTTAAACTCTGCCATATTAAAATATTTAGTATTACTCGAAGTCGCAATTACATTAAAACGAAAATAGGTAAAACTCTTTCCAGGCATTACAAATTCTGATGTATATTCATCACCGTGACCTGTAGGCAGACCCGAAAGGGTTGTCAATGTTTCCCACGACTCTCCATCATTACTAATCTGAAGTTCTACAGAAGATGGACGTGCAGCGGTAGTCCACGTATCATCACCCCTTGTACGATAATAGACAGAGAAATTCTCATGTGCTTCTTTAAAGTCTATCTGAATATAATGTGGCAAATCTATCTGTGGAGAACTCCAACGAGTATGAAAAAAATTATTCACATTTCCATCTACCAGATTAGAAATAGGTCCTTCACTAGGCTCTTGGGCATTTGTGCTCAATTGGCTGGCAGATAATGCAAACTCTTTTCTTGATTTCTCTTGAACTGTAATAGGAGCAGCTCCAGACTTAGCTTTTATTTCCGTAACTTCACTACCTTGTTTTTTTACATTAAAAGTCTGGAAATAAAAAGAGTAATCACCGAAACGAGCAAGAGTGTTATCAATTGTCAGCTCTGTAGTATATTTAGAAGCAATCTCACAAATCTCTTCTTGTGTCCATGGGTCTCTATATTTTACCTGTAAATATTCATAAGCATTTTCTGCAGGAGCGTCCCATACCAACTTTATCTGCCCTGGTAATGCTTCAGAATCAACAGATGAACTTGCAATAGCAGTGGGAGCATTTGCTCCCCCTGATGTTTCGTATGTTTCTAGTTTATCATCACAACCTGTAATACAAGCTAATAAACCTGTTGTAATCCATATATATTTTAGTTTCATAATCTTCTATTTTTGAAATTTACATACCTTATTTATCCCAGCCTGGATTCTGTTTTAAATTCGGATTTTTCCGAATTTCACTATCCGGTATCGGATAGAAATACATTTTATCATCCCAAACCAATGCCTTGATACTGCGAGTATAGGTAAATGAATCATCAGAATTCTTAGTGATTAGCATTCTGCCGATACTAGTAAAACCACCTTCTTTCCAACGGCGTACATCCCAAAAGCGATGACCTTCAAAAGCTAATTCTACCATACGCTCATTTTTATATCGACTCCAGAAATCACTGGAGCTCATACCTTCGGGAAAATCAGGCATATCTACCCCAGTACGTTTACGAACCTTATTCACAGCCTCACGCGCAGTCATTGTCAATTCCGCATCCTTAATATCAGCAGAACCAAAATACTTAAAGGTAGCTTCTGCATAATTCAATAAGAATTCTCCAAGGCGGAAAGTTATCCAACTGTGACGTTTGCCACCAGAACTCGTACTAGCACTAATATCTGTAGCACCATCCACGTACTTCTTCACATAATAACCAGTAGGCGTTGCATAAGGCACCGGAGCAGCGTCTCTTCCACCTGTGTAGATCTCTAACGGATTGGGATTTGTATTGGGCCATTTATCACCATTCACCGCAATTGTCATAGCAAAACGAGGATCTCTTCCAGTATAGGGATCTTTCTGATTAGGTTCACCTCCATTTTTCATTTCATAGGCATCCACCAAGGTCTGAGTAGGACAATTGCCTGATTTAGCGTTTTCCATGCCAATAGGAAAATTTGTCCGTTCCGGATCGTCAGTATCGCCAACACGACGCACAAAAATCATCTCTGAGGCCTTCCAATTATCAGCCCCCCACAGATCCGTATATTTACCTAAAGTTATATTATTCTCCCCACAGTAATTAATGACATCCAAACTGGCTGTTGCAGCCCTTTTGTATAAGTCCCGATTTTCACTGTCATTGAATAATTTACTAGCGCAATACAGTGATGCACGCGCTTTCAGCGCTAATGCAGCACCGCGCGTCACACGCCCTGCTTCAGGGTTAGTACCACCTGCGGCATCATTATCCAGTTTGGAATAATCAACAGGTAATTGGGGTGCTACTACATCACATTCACTTATGATAAAGTCAAAGACCTGTGACGCCGGCGTGCGTTCCAAACTGTTGGCTTCCGCCTCTGTCAGTACTTTCGTTGTAAAAGGAACATCGCCATAGGCACGTACTAATAAAAAATAGTAGTATGCACGCAACAAACGTACTTCATATTGATAACGTCCATAGCGCTTCATCTGCGCCTCATAATCCTGATTAAGTATCAAGTCGGAGAATTCCAAATTCAAACCATTCTCCAAGAAGTAATTAGCTGCACGAATCGGAGTGTAATAATTCCATTGAGATTTAGGATTGAGAGCAGTCCAATTACCATTTGTATAATCAAGTACATTAGAATAGTTTAATGCCATTTCTGCTTCATCGCAAGCAGAAGCCAATGAAGTTGTTCCCAGCAGATCATAATCCAAATAGGAATAAATGTTATTCACAAATGCAGCTGTACGTCCGAAGTCGGAAAATACATACTCCTTACCGTAGTTGGTATATTCGTGATAGTCCATCTTATCTGTACATCCGACCAATGCTACTGTACAAACAATACCGAAACATATATTCTTTAATTTCATATTGTAATTCTTTTTATATAAATTCTGTTATTTAGATACCTAACGATAAACCAATGTGTATAGAACGGGTAGCAGGCCAAACATCTCCAATCGCTTCCGGATCTGTAATATCAACTTTATCAATACTAAATAGATCAGTACCTCTCACATAAATCTTTGCCGTTCTCATTTTAATCTTATCCAGCCAAGAAGACGGTAAATTATAATATACCTCACAGTTACGTAACTTCAAAAAAGAACGGTCCTGCAACCATACAGAACTGGTTTGAGTATTATTCTCTACAGCCTCAGTTGTCAGACGCGGAAAACGAGCTGAAGGATTCTCTGGTGTCCAACGGTTGTCATACGCATATTGTGATATGGATGTATTGTTTATCAACGGACGATAAATACTGGAATTCAATAAAGCAGTATAGTTGCTTACACCTTGAAAATAAGCATTGAAACCAATCCCTCTCCATTCTAAACCGACATTAAAACCATAATAAATCTCGGGCCAAGCAGTACTATATCCCATAGGTATCATATCATTAGAGTTGATAACACCATCATTATTCACATCTTTATATTTGATATCTCCCGGTTTCACCGGACCAAATTGCTGAGGTGTACTATTATCAATGTCTGCCTGATCTACAAAATGTCCAATAGCTTGTAATCCCCAAATCTGTCCAAGAGGTTTCCCTTTTGCACTTAAATAATCATAGGCTTTGGGCTCTTCCAGATTTTCAATAATCTCACTACGGTTGAATGAGAATGTACCTCCTAAACGTAATTTAAAATCACCTAATTTCTTACTATAATCTACACCTAATTCCGTGCCCCAACTATCAACAATACCGGCATTCTTATAAGGGCTTGTGATACCCAACACAGCAGAATTCTGGCCGCCTGCACTTACCCAAATATCTGAACGTCTTTCATAAAATCCATCAATAGTAAATGTCAAGCCTCTCAATAACGACACATCCAAACCGACATTATATTTATAGGCCTTCTCCAGGGTACCATTCAAGGAAGGCAATGCACCTTCACTCCACCCGCTGTCACCACCAAAGTTATTGTTCACAGGATATCCACCTGCACTGCTACTCATTTTATCATACCAATAACCTTGATATGGAGTGTTATCTGTATTAATAATACCAAACGAAGCACGTAATTTCATGAAATCTATCACACTCTGATTTTTCATAAAATCTTCATTGGAAATAATCCATGACAATCCAACTGTAGGAGCCGGTAACCAACGGCTATTAGGATCCAGATTATTAGAGGCAGAGAACATCAATGTAAAATCTGCAAAATATCGATTATTATATCCATAATGAGTATACCAACCGGCACTTTGCGTATACAATGTCACATTGGTCCCATTTCTATCATCAAATTTATACGTGTATAACAACATACTATAAAGATCATGCTTGTCAAAACGACGTTTCCAATCCACATTCATCTGGAAATTGAAAGAACGATATTGCCAGTCCAGTTTAGAAGAACCGGAAGCATTGCTAACCGCACCTCCCGTAACATCAACTAAATCTACAGGTACGCCATCTTCCCAACGTGATACAGTCTGCATTCCCCATTTTTCTCCTCTGCGATAATCCTCCCAGTAAGAAGCTAAATTATCATAACCGATACGCATTGAAGCTCCCAATCCCTTTGTCACAGCAGATAAATCCTGACTTAATTTCATATCTGCATATAACGCACGGGTATGTCCCTTCGTATATCCATGTCCCTGTGCCAGATAAACAGGATTATAATCTCCGCTCCAAGTGTTATTACCACCCCACAGACCTTGTTCTGATTTAACAGGAAATGCAGCGGAAGGAACTGTATAAAGTTTACCAATCAAATTATCACCAGCAGAACTCGGTCTGCTGAACTCATTCAATACACCGGAAATATTCGCCTGCAAACGAGTTTTAGGTGCCAAATCAATATCCAAATTTGAACGAAAGTTTGCTCTGGAATATTTAGCCTGAGTAGAATATCCATCATTAGAATCTGCATTCTTGATAAAACCACGATTATTCTGCAGATTCAGCATCGTAAAATAACGCATCTTAGTAGAACCACCACGGAAAGTCAAAGTAGCGATATCAGTAGTTCCCTGATCACGGAACACCTCATCTGCCCAATTTACATTAGGATACAGATATGGATACTGCCCACTCTTAAAGGCATTCAGTTCATTCTGTGAGTAACGTGCAGACTTACCATCATTAGCCAAAGCCTCATTCATAGCATTGGCATAGGTAAAAGCATCTGCCATTTCAGGTATACGGGTCTGATAGTTAAACCCATGATCATAAGAGAAATTAATCTCACGAGTCTTGTATTTACCACGTTTAGTAACAATATTAACAACCCCATTTGCTCCACGAAAACCATAAAGAGCTACAGCCGCCGCATCACGCAAAATACTTACAGATTCCACCTCTTCCGGTGAAATATAATTTAATGCCTGATAAGCATTATCACGTTCCAATCCATCTACAACCAACAAAACGCCTTGATTGCTCAATGTTTTCGAACCACGGATAGCCATAGATGATATCTGTTCCCATACATCGCCCGTTTTTTGCATTGTATAAAGTCCGGTTACATTACCATATAAGGCATTACCCACATTAAAAGTGGAACGATTATCTATTTGGTCAGCATATACCGTAGAAACAGCTCCTGTGCTTTCAGCATTAGTCTGGCTCAGTCCAAAACCATAATTTACTTTTTCAGCAGAGAAATCCATAACAATCGTCATTTCCTTTCCATCTGCTACAGGTACTATTTTCACATCATCCTTTCCTGTACGTACCTTTAAAAGATTGTCCTTATCAGCAGTAATTACAAACTGACCTTTGCGATCGGTCGTAACCTGTACAAGCGAATTGTTTTCAACAGAAATCAATGCACCTTCTACCGGATTACCTAATTTGTCAATCACTTTACCGACAACATTTCCTTCCTCTTGCGCCCAGCCTTTCAGAGAAACGCAAGCAAATATTGCTAAAATTACTATTTTATACTTTTTCATGTTGTTCTTTTCTAATTTAACGGTTGTTCTTTATTTCTGTTACCAACCCGGATTTTGTGTCAGTCCATACCCCTTATTGATTTCTGCAACAGGGAATGCAGACAAGTACCATTTAGGGCTAAAGTTAGTCCACCAAGAACGTGCACTAAGAACAAAAGGCTCATAAGTAAATTCTGTAGGCCATGGGTATTGGGCAGAGTTACCATCCGAACCTGACCACGGTTTTTTGCCACTTCCATCATTACGATAAACTTTTAATCCATGAAGTTTTTTCTGAAATAAGTCAGCGCGTTTATAACGAATCATATCGAAAAGACGCACATCTTCAAAACCTAATTCACATGCACGTTCACGCAAGATTTCCTCTAACAAAGCATCCGAATTAGAAGTTAAATGCTTGTCAGGATTACACTCAGCCAAGCCTCCCAAGCCAACACGTCCACGTACAATATCCACCTGCGCGATTGCTCCCACCAAGTCATTCTTAGCTTTCAAGATAGCCTCAGCATAGATCAAATATAACTCAGATAAACGTAAATAAGGCCACTCTAAATAAGTACCATTAAAACTTCCTTTTCCTTCTTTCCAGAATTTATAGAGACGGAAACCTGTTGCAGTTTTATTAGTTTCCTTTTCTGTATCAGTCAGATTATCGCGTCCGCCTAACCACAATTCAGCACCGCGGCTATCATAAGAAGCACCATTCACCAACATAGTCTCGTACAAACGAGGATCACGTACAGGTTTATTCCGATCATTATTCTCAAAGAAAGGATCAGCTCCATCTGCAAGCATAACCTCTGGATCAAAAGCTTTACCGTCACTCATCGGGAACATTTCCATAAACTCTAAAGTCGGAGTATATCCACGATTGTTAGGCCAACCTTCTTCTGAGTCATTATTAGTTCCCCAATAGTGCCACCACTCACCACCATATTTACCTGTTACTCTGGTCGAAATCAATAATTCAGTGTTGTTTTCACGAATGAAATAGGCTTTATTAAAGGCCTCGCGATAATCAGTACCCGATGTCCCTTTAGCCTGTATCAAAGAATAGGCATTTCCCTGTTTCGCATTTTCTTCAAAGAAATTATAGCAAGCTTGCCAACACTGTTGCCACAAATCAGCATTATAGCCACCATACCAGACTTGTAAATTAGTTACTGCTTCTTGAGGAGGCTCTGTACAGTAGGGTTCATTATCATTGAACAGAGGACTTGCAGCAAACAGTAATATTTTACATTTCAATCCCATCGCAGCCGCTTTTGTAAAACGCCCCTGCCAATTATCCTCCTCAGTACCTAAGCTCCAGGGCATTGCAGAAGAAGCTTCATCCAACAGTCCTACCATAAACTTAACCGTCTCATCAACAGTACCTCTTGGTATTTCATATTCAGCTTCCACCCCATAAGTACCTCTTATAATAGGGAGTCCACCAAAATGACGGAACAAGTCAAAATAACGGGAAGCAATAATGCATTTAGCCTCAGCCTTCAACCGCTCTTTCTCGTCTGTTTCCATATCGGGAACGCGGTCTACATTCTCTATAAACATCCATGAAGAGCGGATTGCAGGCCAGCAATCCTGTTTTAAATATCCAAAACGAGTATCACTACCTGTTTCATTGGCAGCAGTATATGAACCAGGATAATAATGTCGATTCACTCCATCCCATCCATTATGGCTTTGATAACAATCTGATAATGCTTCAAATACCCCGGTATTCATTTTAGAGGTCACATCGCCCCAATTATAAGGTAAACCGAAATACATTTTGCTATAAGTATTCCAAAGAAAAGCACGAGCATAATCAGCTTTTCCAAAGATTGAGTCTTGATTCAAATCACTTGTCGTAGGTGGTTTCTCAAGAAAACTATCACCAAACTTTATTTGATCTACGCATGATGCAAAGAGTATAGATACTCCTACAAATGCCATTATAAACCATTTAGTTAAATATTTCATATCTTAAATCTCTATTAAAAGTTATTGGATTTAGAAACCTACTTTCAAACCGATATTAAATACACGAGTCAACGGATAATTAGGACGGTCGCTCTGACGAGATTCCGGATCCCCCCAATCAAACCCTGTAATTGTCAACAAGTTATACCCATTAATATATAAGCGACAGTTATCCAATTTCATTTTTTTCATAAATGGAAAATCAAAATTATATCCGATTTCCACATTCTTCAGACGGAGATAACTTGCATTAATCAAGTAAAGGTCGGTTCCTCTATAGTTATTGGACGCATGTGAGTTTGAAGCACGTGGGAATTTAGCCGTAAATGTATCCTCCGAAGAACGCCACGTTGTTTCATATTGATAAAGCAACAAAGCTTTACTGTTTGTATCACCCAGCGGGCGTCTGAATTCACTTAACATACGATCCACATTCCAAGCCCCTGTCCATTGCATAGAGAAATCAAAATTCTTCCAAGAAAATCCTAAATTCAATCCGGCAGTATATTCTGGAATATCAGTGAAGCCGATATCTCGGGTTGCATCATCACCATTCAAAACCCCATCACCATTCAAATCTACGAAGACAGCATCACCAGGTGCTAATGTCATTCCGTGATCAGCAATAGGTCTTCCATATTCTGTTTGATAACGTTTATCAGCCGTTTCATCGTAAAAACCCCAAAACTTATACATAGAACGCGAACCTATACGACGTCCGGTTTCATACATCCATTCCTCATTCTGCGCCACTTCATTTTTGAAAATGATCTTATTGCGAGCAAATGACAAATTGAAATTAGCCCAATAGCGGAAATCATCATTCAGTTTATCGTTCCATTTTGCCTGTATTTCAAAACCTCTGTTTTCAGTCTTTCCTACATTAACAACAGGCAGTGTCATACCCAAAATGCCCGGTAAGTAATCAGGTGAAACAAGAATATCACGACGTTTTTCGATAAAATAATCAGCAGAAACGCTCAAACGCTCATTTAAGATATTAAAATCAATACCATAGTTTTGTTTTACAGCGGTCTCCCATTTTGCATCAGGATTACTCTGACTGGCCTCCCATGCACCTGGCTTCTTATTATTTACGTTCGTTCCAAAATAATATCCATCACCACTTCCATAAGAATATTTACCCGGCAAATACAAAAAACGATTGCTACCCATCCTGTCATTACCAACCATACCGACTGCGGCACGAACTTTAAAATAGCCAACGACTTTCTTTAAAGGTGCAAAAAATTGCTCCTCACTTAATACCCAACCAATAGAACCGGCAGGAAAGAAACCGTAACGATTCTCCGGGGCAAAGTTCTCCGAACCATTATAGCCGGCATTAAATTCTGCCATATAACGAGATTTCCAGTCATAAGTAATACGCCCTACAAGCCCCACATAACCAGAAGGTATATAATCATAAGTACCGCCCGGATAATATCTTTTAGATTGATTATAAAGTAATAATCCACTTACATTATGATCACCAAACTTACGGCTATAGTTCAGAGCCAATTCCATATACCAGTCGCGTGCCTTACTGTATCCGCCTTCACTATAGCTGGTTTGAGTATCAGAGCCTTCTTTACGATACGCAATGCCATTTTCCGTAATTACCGGAGTATATTTTGCTTTGGATGAGCTTGCAACTTTAGTTGTCCCATAACTAGAATTATAAGATCCTTTTAATTTAAGGGAAAGTCCTTTAGTTACAAAATCCAATTTCTGATCAAGGATCATATCCAGATTCAAAGTGTTAGTCGTCGTATTACGAAAACCCTTACCATAATATGATTCCAAGCCATCCACCATATTCAAAGAAATATACTCTTGATTAGTGACAATACGTTTACCATCTACAATACCTGCCCCAGCAAAAGGAACTGCCCAGTAAAGTTTACGAAACAGCTGATTTTGGTCTTCACCAGACTCCGGCGTACGCTTTGTATCTACACGTCCCCCAATATTGACAGACAATGTAGTAGATTTCGTTACGTCAAAATCAAGATTGGCGCGATAATTATAGCGCTTATAATCAAAATTCGCATTGTTATCCGCACCCAGTTTCTTGAACATACCACCTTGTGTAAACAAACCTGTAGAAACAAAATAGCGCATATTATTTGTTCCACCGGAAATATTCACATTATGCTGTGACTGAAATGAAGCTTTGTTCATACAATAATCAATCCAATTTATATCTGGATACATAATCGGATCAGTATGATCTCTGAAAGCAACCAATTGCTCATCTGTGAAAGTCGGCTGTTCTCCATCATTAATCTTCATCATATTATAATAGTCCGCATATTGATAGGAATTCGCAAAATCCAATTCTTTCGTACGGACATTGACACCAGCGGAAGTTGTAAATGATATTTTAGCTTTACCTTCGGCACCACGTTTAGTAGTAATCAAAATAACACCATTTGCACCACGTACACCGAACACGGCTGTGGCAGAAGCGTCTTTCAAAACAGTAATACTTTCTATTTCGTTCGGGTCTATTTGCGACATATCACGCTCTACACCATCTACTTGAATCAGCGGAGAGGCATCTTGCCACGTAGCTACACCACGAACATAAATATCTGCCGCATCAGCACCTGGTTCACCAGAGTATTGTACTGAAGAAATACCCGTCACCTGACCAGAAAGAATATTAGAAATTGAACCGGCTGGCGTTTTTAATAAATCATCCCCCTTCATTGAAGAAATAGCACCTGTTATTGATACTTTTTTCTGAGCACCATAAGCTACAACCTCTACCTCGCCTAACATTTGCGAGTCTTCTTCCAATACTATATTTAGACTAATACCTTTTTTAATAGGAACTACCTGTTCCTTATACCCAATAAAACTAAATTGTAATTTACCCCCAACAGGAACCTCCAACATGAAATTACCATCAATATCGGTAATGACACCAGTGGCTGTGCCTACCACCATCACATTAGCACCAATAATTGGCTCACCGTTAGTATCCTTGACTGTACCAGTCACTTTTACTGTATTTTGCTGCATGCCTTCTGAAGAGAAAGCTTCGTTACTATATCCCTTAAGAGGGACAGATAAAAACAAAAACAATAAAATTGCAACTGGAAATAATCGACATAATTTTTGAGCCTGTCGTTTACAGAAATTTTCTTGCTTTTCCATTAGCAACAATTTTAAGATTAAACATATATTTAATTATTAAGTCTCATTATATAGCCCTTACTGGACAGAACGGCTAGGGAAAAAGATAATAGTATCAATTATCTCTCCTGTTTTCTTACTTACGAATTCAAAAAAGACCGGAACAGGATAAGCAACCTTAAACTCATAAAATCCAGTATTAATTTCTTCATAATAGTATGGAGTTGTACCTATTTGAGAGAATTGTACATTAACATTTTCCAATACCTCACTCCCAACAAAGAATAATGTAGTAGCATCCGGATATATATTCTGCGTATAATCAGTATACTCTGATATTTCCGGAGTTACTCTGCCATTCGGCAAAGTATAAGAATACTGTTTCCACCACCCATTCCTTATGCGTTTCTTTAACTCTGCATCACTATATTCAGTTGCAGCTAATAAACTAAAGTTACTGATTGAATCTGATTCAATCAACTCATCTGTAACAGCCCTTGTGTCGGATGCCAATTCAGGCAATGCACCTTCATCCAATCCAGTAATTGTAGCATCGTCACTACACCCTGTAAAAAGACTAACAGACATTGCAGCAACAAAAAGTACTGTAATCAATTTGCCTCTTTTGTTTTTCATGTTTCTCATTAATTTTAAGATTAAACATTGGTTTGTTATTTACAACAAGAACTAAAAAAATCTCTATTATTTTCATTACCATTTTCCTTAATTTTTGAATTAATTTTTAATGTAATTTCAATATTACTTGTAATTTGACCTGTAAAATTACCTGTAAAATGACCTCTATCTTCACTAAAATCTACAATTTTTGCATCATTATTTTCCGTAATTTTTGAATGAATTTTTGAATTAATTGACCATATACCTATATATAGTAATAATATTACAAGTAATATTATTACAAATAATGAATATATAATATATATACAAATTCCAACTCGTAATTCAGAAACTATATCAAATAATCACGTAATTAATAACGAATTTAATAACGAAAAAATTAGTTCAAAAATTAGTGATTTTAGTAGTGCAACTGGTCAAGATACTAATGTCGCCAAAATTGATTCTTTTGGTGGGAAAACTGGTAATGCAAAAAGTGGTAAACTTTGAAGAGCTTTTAATAAGGATTTTATTAGTTTTAACTTGTGTACTCCCGGTGGGGGAGCAGGTTGGACGCCCACTCGTGAGGTCTTTTAATCGCTAATACTGTAATTACTATTAGACTTATTAATAATTCTGCTTCTGATGGTGATAATTTTATTAATTCAGTTTGAAATTTATTTAGATTTACTTGCATGAGATAAGATTATATTATATATTTGTACTCGTAGTTATAATAATGTAAATCCTAAACAAAATAAAACTATGGAAACAAAAATTGCATTTAGTCCTCGTGGTAACAAAGTTCTTCTTCGTGCAGATTTTGAAGTATCTACTCTTAATATTCTTAATAACGAGGAAATTAATAAGATTCCAGCTAAAGCTTATACTGTTATGGCTGTTGCCGAAAATGTCAAAGGTCTTAATATTGGAGATAAAGTAAAACTGGAAAACGGTTGTATTCCTACTCTTATTCAAATTCCGGGTGATACTCAAACACTTGCAGCTAAACAGAAAATTCATCGTGACGGTAAATCTATTGTTAGTGTTGGAACTGTTAAGTTTAGTGAGTTTGTTCTTGTAGATGAATATTCTATTATAGGTGTTTGGATTGAATCTCCTATCCTTAATAATTAAAATATGCTTAATCCTTTTATTTATGATAAGTTAGTTCCTTTCGTAGATGAACGTATTGAAAAACATCTTAAACCTTATGTTCTTCGACGACCTGCTTCTTATAAACGAAGTGTTGCAGCTTGGGAAAAGTTAAGACCTGACCAAAAGGCGAAAGTATTAGAGTTACTGGAAAGAACACAAAAGGATAGTGTTGCCAAAGCTATGATGCGAGGAGATGAAGTTGTTAGTGTTCCTCGTGTTGGTAGATTTGAATATAGTCCAGCTAAGTTCTTTAAGAAAACTCATGCTGAGGAACTTGAAGGTTTAAGTCGAGAGGAACGTAAAATAAAGATTATTGCTTATCATATTGCTAATCGTCGTAGACGTAGAACTGCCGAAGAAGATGGGAAGAAAATGCGTTTCAGAAAAGATTTTGCCAAAGGGTAGAATACTGTACTTTAATGAAGAGGAACATAAGTACACAGATGATTTAGGTAATGGTTATATATCTGTTACTACTCTTATTGGTAAATATACGCAAGAATTTAAGAAAGAAGAAATTGCCGCAGCGTGTGAACGTATAGGTAAGAATCCTCGACATCCAAAATATCAGAAATATAAAGGTAAAACTAAGAAACAAATTCTTTGGGAATGGGAACAAGAAACTATTAAGGCTTGTGATAAAGGAACAAAGAAACATAATTACCTTGAAACTGCTATTAAGACTTGTAACGGATATAAGCTGAACGCTAATGGTTTTATCAATGATAGAATCTATACAATAGATGATATTGTTGGTAGTCATAAATATGGTAAGCTTAATCTTGAATATTTTGTTAAGACTGGTATTCGAGAAAAGTATCCTGATATATTTAGTCTAATTTCTGCTCTTGTTACAAAAGGTTATCATATTTACGCTGAGATTGGTGTTTATGATAGTCAAAATCTTGTTTCTGGTCTTATTGATATTCTTTTAATTCGTGATAAGGAATTTATCATTTTAGACTGGAAAACTAATAAGGCTCCAATTAGATTTGAAAGTGGTTATTATGATAAGAAACTTGATGGTACACTTGACCTCAATAATTTTATTTATAAAGAGGAATATTTTGGTGCACCACTTGACCACCTCGCAGATAGTATAGGTAATCACTATGCAATGCAACTTTCTACTTATACTAATCTTGTTGAGAGTTGGGGTTATAAAAATGTAGGAATTATTCTCTGTCATATTAGAACTATTCAAAATCAATTTCAAGACGAAAATGAAGAAGATGAGGAAGTCGTAGAAATGTATGATATTCCTTATCTTAAAAATGAAGTCGGAATGATGATTGCTGATTATTCAAGTAAACATATTTATAAAACTGCTAAAACACTTTTCTAAGCTATGAAAACTATTAATATTTATTATATAGATACTCGTGGTAAACTTGCAGTAAATCTTATTAGGATTTTTAATAGTAATTATCGTGGGCAACTATAAAATTTAGTTTGGACGATAGAAGTGTTATAAGTGGTGATACAAATGGTGTCGCCAGTGGGCGTCCAACCCACTCCCCCACCGGGTGAGGGTGCGGAGCACCCGAAAGGCCGAGCGGAGCGAGGCCCACACAAGTTACAAAAAGTATTACAAATATGAAAGCAATAAAGGAATCAAAATATAACGCATTATTTAATAAACTTATTGGTGTAAATGATTTACCAAATAGACTTATTGAAATTGCGAAAGATTTAGAATATCCTATATTTAGGAAAAATGATAAATATCCTATTAATCTTAATATCTGGGGTATTCGTTCTAAAAGTACTTGTACTAAACATTATAACGATGTTATTGTAATGTTTTATGAACGATATTTTAATATATGGGAATGTATGGTTTTCGAAGCTACTACTGACCCAAGTAATCTAAATCTTGAAACTCCTGTTAATGATAAAGGTTGTGCAGTTCTTCGAGAAGGTGTACACAAAGCTCTTTGGAAAATAGGTAAACATAAAGGACAATATAAAGCACTTGTTCAAGCTAATCCTTGTCAAGTAATTCGTGACAATAATCGAGATGACAAAATTGATATTACCGATAATACTGACTTTGGTATGTTTGGTATTAATTTACATAGGGCGTCAAGCTGGAAAGTAAGTGATGAGATTGGTCTTTATTCTGCTGGCTGTCAAGTTATCAAAGATGTGAATCAATGGAATGACATTATTATTCCTTTGTTTGATAAGGCGATTGGTAAAGGAACTCAATCTTATGTTCTTATTAATGAAATGGATTTAGATTTGTAAGTTATGAAAGATACTGTTCGATATATATTTTATATTGTTTTGATTCTTGCGATTGGTATTGGAGCTACTTATTTTGGTAGATATGTTAATCGTAAGTTTTTAGGTATTGAAAGACATGATGAAACTATTAAATCTTTAAGAGATAGTCTTAATAGTTTCATTAAGAAATATGATACGATTATTAATGAACAACAATTTGTTATTGATAGTCTTAGAGGAATTAAACAAAAAACTATTACTATTTATGAGAAAGCTGAAAGTGATTTTAATGATAGTAATATCATTAGTGATGATTCCGTTCTCCGCTATATCGCAAAAAAGATACAAGATTGATGGCGATACAGTTATTGTTTTTACTCCGAAAGAAACTCGTAAGTTAGCTATAAAACTTCTTGAAGGTGAAAAATATGAAAAACTTTATCTTACTGCCAGTGAAATTCAAAGGGTACAAGATAGCGTTATATCCTTCCAGTCTTATCATATTGCTATTCGTGATAGTCTTTTGGTTGTTTCTTTTGGTAGCCTTGATTCACTCAATAATAAGTTAATTGATTATCAAGAAAGATATTTAGCTGAACGAAAAAAGAAACGTAGAAATGGTTGGATTGCAGCTGGTTCTATTGCTATGAATGCTATATTAATATTTATATCAAGTCGATGATATATGGTACATGGATTTAAGATAGAAAATGATAAACTAATTCTTGATGTAGAAGAGATACTTCAATATCCTTTACTTCAACAGATATATGCTCGTGATGATAGTAAAGATAAATCTTTTGCAGAAAAAGAATTTAGATTTATATTATATTTATCCGATAGAAAAGGTTATGTAACTAAAGCGGGACTTACTAAAAAAGCAGCTTATGCTTATGCTAAGTCTAACGCTGGTTTAGATGAATCTTATCTACCGGATAAAGTTGTTTTATCTGCTATTGAATTTGTAAAATCAAATCTTAATATTACAGCTGTTGAAGATTTAATTAATTCTACTATTAAATCTTTGAATCTTTCAAGTAAGTTAGTTCGTACATTAACTGATGGTATAGAAGATTTAATGTCGAAAGAACTTGAAATGAAAGATTTAGCTCTTTGTGAAGATACTCTCAAACAGATTATTAAAATTGCTAATGAAATTCCTGCACGAGTTGAAAGTCTTACTGAGCTTAATGATAAGTGGGATAAGATTGAAAAAGGTGTAACGTCAATTCGTGGTGGAGCTGAATATAGAGATAGCTATGACGGAACAAATGATAGAGCATCTAACGCTCCTAACGAAACAGAAACATTATCGTAAAGATAATCGTTATGGTTATGAAACTGGTCGAAGTCCGTTTATAGATTACATACTTGAAGATAAAGAAAGTTATAAACCTTTATCTTCAAGTATTTGTCGTTTTACTGGTAAACCTTGGATTGACAGAGATAACGATTTTCTTATAGGTGAAAGTGGTGGTGTACTTATGAAGATAGATTTTGTTTTCGTAGGTACTGAAATATTTAGTCGTGTTGCAGACTTTTATGAAAAACATGGATGTTATTGTCTTGAACCAGATGATAGTCCTAATGCCGTAAAGTTTTGGCAACGTGAAATGGATAGACGAGTTAAAGGTGTTCAAGCATATTGTAAATTATACATTAAAGATATTCCTGCTTATTTAGCAGCTAAATCTGATGCTGAACGTAAGGCTTTACTTCATAAAGTTCGTATAACTGGCGACCATTATAATTATCTTAATTATGGTCGTATCGAACGTGCTCCTAATGAAAAGGAACGTAAACAGTTAGATAAAGAGGGAAGATTTAAGGTTAATACTGTTGAAGGCTTTCCTCGATTTTGGGATGGAGATTATTGGAACTTTAAGATTGATGAGCTGATTGCTAATAATAGTTGTAACTTATGTAAAGCAAAAGCTCGTCGTAAAGGTTTTTCATATAAACGTGGTAGCCAAGCAGCTAATACTATCAACGCAAATAAGAATGTAACTGTTACACTTGCTGCCGACCAAATGGATTACTTAACTGAAAAAGGTGCTACATCTTATATGGTTAAAGTTAATCTCGATTGGTATGAAGATAAAACTTATTGGCGAAGAGGTTATCTAAGTGAGAACTTTGATAAAGGTATTGAGCTTGGATATAAGAAATCAAAAGAAGGTCAGAAGGCTTTCGGATTTCGTAGTAAACTTTTAAGTGTTGCTATTGGTAAAAATGAAAGTGCCGCAGTAGGTAAGAAAGCTATTGAAACTGATTTTGAGGAAGCAGGTAAATGTTTTGGGGAAAATACTGGTTTTATAATGTCTGATGGACAAATTAAATTTGTTCAAAATATTAAAGTAGGTGATAAACTTATGGGGCCTGACGGAAATCCTCGTACAGTATTAGCTACTATAAATGGTGAAGATGATTTATACGAAGTTACTCCTTTAAATGGTGAATCTCATGTTGTAAATAGTAAGCATGACATTTATATGATTTATAGGAAAAGTTATGGTAATATATGTAAACCGATTACTATGACTGCTCCAGATTATATAAATATGATTAAAGAACATCCTCGCTGGAAAGATAATCATGCTCTTATAAAAACATGTATTGATTTTGATAAAAAGAATGTTAAAATTGAACCTTATGTTTTTGGATTATGGATTGGTGATGGAGATAAAGATACATGTAGATTTACCAATGAAGATAGTGAAGTAATTGATTATTTAAAAGAATATTCAAAAAATAATAATCTTGATTATTCGATTGCAGATACTAATTCTAATGCTAAAAGAATTACATTGGTAAAATGTGAAGATGCTTCGGATAATTGGTTTAGACAAGAACTTTCTAATATGGGAGTTCTTCATAATAAATATATTCCAAAAGAGTACATTTATACTGATAAACAAAGTAGATTAGAATTTTTAGCTGGTATTATTGACACTGATGGTTCTTATGATTCTAAAAAACATAATTTTGAAATAGCTCAAAAAGACCCTGCAATTGTTTATGATATTGTTTATATTTGTAGAAGTCTTGGATTGAAAACCACTGTTTCAGAAAAGATTATAAGAGGTGTTACTTATTATAGAATTTTTATTTTATCTGGTTGTCATTTAATTCCTACTAAAATAAATCGTAAAAAAGCAGAAAATTGTATTTCATTACAAAAGAATGTATTGGAAACTCGATTTGATATTAAACCTATTGGTCGAGGTAGATATTATGGATTTGAAGTAGATGGTGATAATCTTGTATTATTAGAAGATTTTACTATTACTCATAATTGTCCTAATCTTCAAAAGGCATTAGATGTTATGATGTCTAATAGTGAATCAGGTGCAATGCGAATTGGTACTATTCGTGTATATGGTACGGGTGGTACAAAAGGTGCTAACTGGGAAGCTTTTAGTAATTGTTTTTATAATCCCGGAAAGAATGATATGCTTCCTATGGAAAATGTCTGGGATGCTAATAGTAGACATGCTGTTTGTGGTTTCTTTTTTCCGCAGATATGGGATTATGAACCTTTTATAGAAGATGGTAATTCTTTACTGTTTGCTTCTTGGAAGGATGATTATGATAAGAAACGTGGTGCAGAAAAAGAGAAAGATGCTGGTGAATATAATATTTATGTAGGTCAACGTGCTAACAGTCCTAATGAGGCATTTACGAACACACAAGAGAACATTTTTCACAGTCCGGAACTTACTAATCATATTAACGCTATTAAATATGATAAGTCTAATCATTTTTATGAAGATGGTTGGTATATACTTGATGATGGACGTGTTAGATTTGTTACTAAACAGGAATGTATTGAACGAGCTATATTTGGTTCCGATAGATTCCATGAATATATAACTGATGTACCTCATAATTCAAAGACTGATGTTCATGGTTGTATAAGAGAATTTTATTCTCCTATTCCGAATGATGGTAGTCTTTATTTTATTTCTTATGACCCATATCGTGTAGATAAAAATAAAGAAGAAGTTAGTACAAAAAATTCACTTGCAAGTTTTCAAGTGTGGATGCGTACTAACAGTAAAACTCCTTACATGGGTAAACGACTTGTTGCTTCTTATTGTGGTCGCCTTGATACTATGGAAGCTGTCGATAAACTTGTTCTTTATGCTTGTTTACGTTGGAATTGTAAAGTTCTTTATGAGGCTGGTACTGGTGAACTTGTTACTAATTTCAAGAAATGGGGTTATAGAGATAAGTTGCTGAAAGACCCAAGTAGTTATATTAATCGTAGTGTTGATGGCCCTCGTATTACAGGTTATGGTATTGTCATTGGTGATGGCGATATTAAGTTGGAAGGTATGCGCATGGTGCGGGATTTCTTATACGAAATTGTCGGAAAAACGTCCGACGATACACCAATATATAGATTTAATCAAATTTATGATATAAGTTTCTTATTAGAGTTGGATAGATTTATATTTGGACGTAATGCAGACCGATTAAGTTCGGCTATCGTTGCAATGTTTGAATTTCGTAAAGATTCTCTTTTACTTGAACGAGAAGCTAACTCGAAAAGTAAAACTAATAACACTGGTCGTAAAGTTAATAGATTCCTAAAATGAGTGAACGTGATTTAAGAGCAACTCCACTTGTTATGCCTGACCAGCGTGCAAGTACTGCTACAAAACAAACGAAAGCTTGGTACATTCCTAATTGTAATTATTGGATTAATCTTGCTATTGGTCAGAATGATAAAACTGTTACGCAGAAATTTCTTGATGCTGCTAATGGTTTAGTAGACCCTAAGATTTATGAATATGTTCTTCGGAATTATATTGATAAGGTTGGTGAGAAAGCTGTCATGTATGGTGAGATACGTGATGTAGATTTTCTTACTCCTATTAAAGAACGATATATGGGAGAATTTATTAATATGTTCTCTAATTATCAAGTATTTAATAATGACCCTTCTGTAACTCTTGCTCGCAATAAAGTTCTTGCTGATAAAGTAATGGCTTATTGTAATCAAGAAATTATTAATCGTCTTAATGAAGCAGGATTTAATACTGGTCAAAAGACAATTAAGCAAGGTGAACTTAATGATATTATTGAAGAAGTTCTTAACGATTGGATTGATGATGTAACTATTACAACTCAAAAGCGTCTTGAACTTATTAATACTATCGTTGAAGCGAAAGACAAGTATCAACAATGCTATTTCTATTGGTGGGCTTGTGAAGAGGTTTATACTTATCGAGAAGTTTATAAAGGTGATGTTTATCTTCAAGTAATATCTCCTCTCGAATATTATCGTATTGAAAGTGGTCAACGATATATTGAAGATGATGATGCAGGACTTCGTGTTTATCGAATGACTATTCCACAAATCATTGATAGATTCCGTGATGAACTTACAGATGCAGAGATGAATTATCTTAAAGATATTTATACTGTATCTCCTAAATATGATGCTCCTGATGGTATAGTTCAAATCTTCAATAAAACAGATTTTGCTGAACGTAAAGCTATCTTACATACTAATGCAGAAACCCTTCGTAGTGAAGCTCGATTATATGGTAAAGAAATTGATATTTATCATTATGTTTGGAAAACTGAAATTAAACAAGGTATTCTTAAACATCAAGATTTATTAGGAAATATCGTTGAAAGTGTTGTAGACGAGAATTATGAATTTGATGCTTCTGCTGGTGATATTGAAATTGAATGGGAATGGATAAATCAAGTTTGGGAAGGTTGGCGTATAGGTGGTTGTCATAGTGGTATTTATATTAAGCCGCGACCTATCGAAGTTCAACGTGAAAGATTTAACAATTATAGTGATTGTAAATTACCTTATAATGGTATTGTAGGTTTACATAAAGATAATCTTCGTAATCCTATTCCTTTCCGTATTTTACCTTATCTTGCTCTTTATCGTATTTATACTTTACAACAAGAACGTGCAGTAGCTAAGTTTAAGTCTTGGTTATTATTCCCTGAAAGTATTCTCGCTGATAGTAGCGACATGACTACTGAGGAACGTCTTGCTGTTGCGAATAAAGATAGTTTCTTACCGTTTGATGATTCTGATGCACAACCTAATGCTTTACAATCTATTCGAGAAGTAGCTACGAGTGCTATTACGAATTATATTCAAATGCTTGATAATCTTAAACAAGGTTTGAAAGCAGAAGCTTGGGAAGCAGCTAATATGAACAATGCTCGTTTCGGTGATGCTAAAGATTATGCAGGTAAGGCTGTTAATGAATCGAATTATTCTCAAGCAATGACCGGAAGTGTTTGGAGTCTTGAATGTTTTAATCTCTTCCGTGAACGTGATTATGTTGCAAATATTGATTACAGTAAGTTTGCTTGGATTGACGGTAAACGAGGTTCTTATGTAGACCCGACAACTAATAAAGTTGTTGTAGTTGATATTGATGGTTCTTCTGATTTCTCTGGTAATATTGGAATTTATATTCGTAATAATGCCGATGTTCAGAATAAGCTGAACATGATGAAAGAACTTGCATTTAGTGCAGGTCAGAATGACCAACTTGAAGTTGCTATTGAAGCTATTGAGAATAATAATATTGCTTCTATTGCTAAGAATATTAAGAAAGCTATTCAAGCTCGTCGAGATTATGAACTTCAAATGCAACAAGTTCAACAACAAGCTCAAGCTGAAGTTGAACAAATTGTTAGTCAGCGTGAAGCAGCTAAACAAGAATTTGAAGCTCAACAAAACGCTCTCGATAGAGAACATGATATTAATCTTGAAGTTCTTAAACAAGAAGGTGAAAAAGAGATTTGGAATATGCGACTTAAAGTCGATACCAATGGAAATGGTAATATAGATAAGGATGAAGCTATGGCTGCTCAATCTGGTTATACTGCTTCTGATGTTAATAGAATAAAGTTACAAAAAGAATTAAAGCAATGATGACCAAGAATTATCGACGGCGAGCAAGAGAACCTGCAAGATAATACTACTATAATTATTGATAATATATTATATATAGTATATCTTTGTTCATGTAATAATATTCAACTATAAATAAATACTAATATGGCTGTTGAAAAGGTTGTTATACCTGATGATGAAACTCAGGAGCAAAAACAAGAACGTCTTCGTAAAGAATTAGAAGAACGTAAAGCTAAAGAAGCTAAAGAAGCTCAAGAAGCTGAAGAACGACGTAAAGCTGAAGAGGAAGCTGCTCGTAAGAAAGCTGAAGAAGAAGGTGATAAGGGTGGTTCTACTGGTAATGGTGAAGAAGAAACTGAACCTGAACAAGTAGAAATTGATGGTACTCTTTACACACTTGATGATAACGGAAACGCCGTAGATGATAACGGTGAAATTAAGTTCACAAAAGAACAGATTGATGCAATGTCTGATGAAGAGCCTAATGAATTAGACGGTGATTATATCGAAGCTATTTCAAAGGCCAGTGGTATTGTTATTAAAGATGAGAAAGGTGAACCTGTTAAGTTTGAACCTACGATTGAGGGTTTTGCTAAACGTGAAGCTGCTGTAAAAGCTCTTGGTGAACGAGAGGGTTTTGCAAAAGGTTTTAACGAGTTTTTAGCTAACAATCCTGATATTGCAGCTCTTGTTGAATATAAGAGTAAGTTCGGTACAATCGAAGGTTATTCGGCAAATATAGATTATAGTAAAGTTGAAATCAAAGATGATGATAACTTACTTGCTGATTTAATCTATAAAGCTGAAATTCAAAAAGGTACTTCTCCGGAACGTGCCAAACGAATTGTTGAGTTTGCAAAAGCAAATAACACTCTTAAAGATGATGCAACTGAAAGTCTTAATTGGTTGCGTAAAACTCAAGAGAGTGAAATTAAAGCAATTCGTGAACGTGAGGCCAAAGAAATGCAGGCTGAACTTGAAAAGGAAATTAAATACTTTGGTGTTTCTTATGAAGATGACGGTACTGTCAAAGTTCATAATGCACCGGGTAGTCTTTATGATTTAATTGTTGTTAAAGGTCAGATTGGAGAATACGCTCTTCCGAAAGAAGGTCTGAGAATTAAGACAACTGATGGTGAGAAACTTATTTCTCGTCAAGAGTTATTTGATTACTTCTCTCGTCCTGTTCAAGAGATTAATGGAATGGTTTATAGTCAAGCCCAGATTGATGAGATTAATCGTCTTTCTAATCCTGCTGAATTGGCTATGCGATTTATTATGAATCTTGATGGTGGAGTTGACCAACTGATTAAAGCTGAACTTGCTAAAAAAGAAGTTAAACGTCTTCGTTCATTAGCAAGTAAGACTGGTAAAAACAATGGTAATCCCAGAGTTCAAAAGACTGCAAAGGATGATAAAATTGTTTTACCTATTAAATAAAGCAAATGTTCTTGCCTTATAATAATAACTTAACCAAAAATCTAATTTACAATGCGTGAAATTGGAACTGTAAAATTTGACTCGAATCAATATACAGATGCTAATATGCTTCTGAATTTTGATTTGATTGACCCTGTTAAACTTAATCGTAATCTTACTTATCTTTGGGGTAAGGATAGTGACAAGTATCCTCTTCTTACTCTTACTGAGGGTCAGGGTGCTGTTACAACAAAAGTTAAGCTGAATGGTGGTGATACTCAATATACTTGGGAAATTGCTCCTCGTCAGCGTGTTACTTCTCGTCTGAAAAAGCTGGTATCTGATAAAACTGCTATTCAGCCTTACGGAACTGTTGAGGTTGAAATGGAGGATAATTGGTTTATTTATCAGCACACTGCTATTGCTCCTTCGGGTATGCAATGGCGTATTCAAAATGAGGGTATTGCTACTTCGACTGGTGGATACGTTTATCGTTTTACCAATATGTCGGGTGCTCCTATCTCGGCTGATGCTGTTGCAAAAGACTTCATTAGTGGTGCTATTTGGGCATTAGGTGCTTCGACTATTCCGGGTAGCAAGTCTGACGGAAACCGCTCGAATAACCAGTCGTTTAGCAAGGCAACCAACCAGTATGGTTATTACCGTTTCTCGAAAGAGATTGCTGGTAACATGGGTAATAAGGTTGTTAATATTGCCTTTGATACTGCATCTGGTGGTGAGCGTAGTCTGTGGATGCCTTACGAAATGAAGATGTGGGAAATCATGCGACGCGAGATGCTCGAAGAGGACTTATGGTTCTCGGAGTACAACCGCGATTCGAATGGTATTATCCACTTAAAAGATGAGAAGACTGGTGAGGCAATTCCTCGTGGTGCTGGTGTTCTTGATATTCTCAAGGCCGTTGGTAATTATGAAACGTATTCTGTTCTGACACTTAATCGTTTCGACCGTATCATTACTCGTATCTTTGACAATCGTATTGATTCTACCGTTGAGGAACTTGTTCTTTATTGCGGTAAAGGTTTCGCACGAATGTTCAATGATGCTATCTACTATGATGCTCGTCTTAAGAATTACTTTGTAACTCTTGGTGATAACGAGATTAAGAGCGATGGTGAGATGATGTCTTATGGTAAGTATTTTAACCGTTATAAGATGTTTAATGGTAAGATTCTTACTGTCAAGATTGTTGATATGTTTGATCACGGTATTCGTGCTCGTCGTGACCGTGAAGCCGGTAATATGTATCAAGGTCTGCCTATTACTTCTTATAGTGCTGTATTCCTTGACCATACTATGGGTTCGAATGGTGAGCGTAATATTAAGTTTGTTTGTGAAGAGGGTCGTGAATATAAAGTAGGTGTCTATAAAGGTATGGCTGAACTGCCTGCTTCGTGGGGACTTGCAAGTGGTACTCAACTGTCGGATACGAAGGATATTGCTTCTTATGAAGTTCTTGGTTCGCAGGGTATCAATATTGATAATCCTACTACTTCGTTCTGGCTTGATTTAGCTCTGAACTAAACACCCAATTTGAGTAGTAATAATCGAAAGGTTATTACTACTCATTAACATATAAAAGATTGAATAACTTAAAATGTTAAAAATATGATTAAAGTTAATCGTTCAGTTCGTATTGAATGGAGGAACAATCCTTCTTCTTTTGAACTTCGGAATAAAGATGCTTTCAAAACTGATTTTCTTCGTCTTGGTTCTGCTATTCGTCCTGTTAATGAATTGCTGAGCCGTAGTGAGGAAATGCGAGTTCTTCTTCCTACTGTTGTTGGTGTATCTCCTATTGATAGTTCTTGGCAAGAACGAATCACTACATACTTAAATGATTTTCTTCTTGAGATTCCTGTTCATGGCTTAGAGTTCGATACTTCTTATGTTTTAGATTTAGGTAATCCTGCTCTGAAAAGTAATATCGACGAACTTATTGGTAAACTTAAAAAAGCTGATAAGATTAAGAATGAAACTGGTTCGGAACTTGAAGCTATTGTTCTGAAACGGATTAAGGAACTTGATGAAACGGAACTTTATAAGTATGTTACTTTTGTTAATATTCCCGATTATATTAGTTGGAGATATTGCCTTTTAAGTAGCAAAGTTGCTAATAAGGTTGAAGACATTAATAAGAGTGTCAATATTCAATTTTATCTTACTTCGGATAGTGAGCGTAAAGCACTCAAAGCTGCTCGGACGAAACTTCGCACTGATGCTCTCAAGAAATATACAGAACTTATTAATAATCCGAATAGCGCACTTATCGACAATGTTGTTGTATCGACAGGTAGCGTAGGTGATTATTCGGAATTTATGGCAATGACTGCCGATGATAAGCAATCTGTTCTTCTTGAACTTATTGACAGTGACCCGCAGAAGTTTATTAATATTGTTGATGATAAACATCTGGAGATGAAAGCTAAGATTACTATTTATCTTTGGATGAATATTATTCGACAACTTCCGAATAGTTCTATCATTGTCGATGCTTCTAATCCGGAAAATGTTATTGGTAATAATATTAATGATGCTATCTCGTATTTCTCGAATGATAACAACAAAGGTATTGTTGCCGAGTGGAACGCGAAGTATCGTAGTTTGAAAGGTTAGTCATGTATGAAACGGTAAAAGAGTTACACATAGAAATAGAGCAACGAATACAGCAAATAACATCTAATAGACATCGGAGTATTGCTCCTCAGTTTATTGATATGATGCTGAATCGAGCTGCCGTTAAATATATACAAACTAAATCAAATAGGAAAACTAATTATAAAGGCGAAGGTCTTGAAGATAGTAAAAAACGTGTAGATGATATTCAATCATTAAAACGTGAAACACCGTGGCTTAAACTTAAACGTGATAAGCAAGATGCGGATTATCCAAATAGAGCTTTCGTTATTCTTCCGGGTGATTATCTAAAACTTATTTCTTCTACTTCTCGATTAACTTATGGCAAAGCTCGACTTGTTGAGAATTTACATGAGGTCTATCCTGATGATGAAGTTAAGAATTTATATTATCATCTAATTGATTTGTCTAAAATTGCCTTAACTGGTGATGAATTTAATGGACAAATTATTGTTAATGGGAATGAGATTGATATTTCAGATATTCTTTCTCTTTATGATAGTGATTCAGATAAGATTGATTTGTATGAAATTGCAGGTTTAACTTGTGATAGATTACGTCAAGCTCTTTCTAATGAATATAATGTTTATTGGGAGAATCTAATTGGTCGTTATTATAAAGATTGTATTATTATTACTTCTAATGCAAAAGATGAAATTACATTAAAAGTTAATGATACAGACATTCCTGTTATTACTTATAATACTACTTATGACGAGTTTGTAAATGTAGGAAATAAGTTTTCTGAAAATGATTTAATTGCTACCGAAAATATTCGAGCTACTCTAAATAACTTCTATGGTAATAAAAATAGATATCTTAATCCAATAAGTGAACTTGCTGATGATAGGCTGTTTGTTTATTATGGTGATGATTTTTGTGTTGATGCGGTTAAGATTTCATATATTAAGAAGCCACGTCTTTTTAATATTGATATTAACCAAATGTCAGATATGGAAGTTACACCTGATTTCATAGATAGTGTAGTTAGCGATATTCTTCTTGTTCTTAAAGATGACAGTTTTAGTGCTGTTAAACAACAATCAAATTTAGAATAAAAAATGAAAAGTGTAATTGTCGCAAATGATTTTCTGACAACACTTGCTAATAATGATGTTAGCAAGCTGACTCGCGGACAAGCTGTTCTTCTTAATTCGGCTGGTAAAGTCGTTGCAGCTGCTTCGGATGTCAAGGATGACGAAATGTTGCAGTTTGTTCTTGGTCTTGGTGATGGCAAGGTTAAGCGCGGCGTTTGGATTAATCCTAAGTGGTCGAAGCAACATAAGGAAAAGTATCTTGCTCCTGCTGGTAAAACGTATAAGTTTACGAATCTCGTAGCTAATCGTGGTATTGGTTATCAAGGTTTCGATGCTGAGGTTATTATCTCGTGCAAGCCTATTAATTCGTTTGGTGGTTATCCTCTGGAAGTTTACAATGCCAGTGTAACTATTAACGGAATTGATGAAGCAAGTGCCGATATTATTGCTCGTCTGAAAGTTGAGGTTAAAAAGACTTTAACTAAGATTAATGCTCGCTTTGGTGCTGATAGCATCACGATTGATGATTTTACCGAAGCAAGTGTTACGTTCACTGGAGCCGCAGGTTTTGAGTATTATGTAACGTTTGATGGTATTCTTCGTGCTACGCTTGAAGAGGGTACTGAGAATCAAACTCCGGTTGGTACTTATGACCAAGTTGCTAAACTTGAGAAAGAAGCAGATGTTGCCGGCGTAGGTTATAATCCTAATTTCAAGGAATATGACCGTGTTTATGGTGATATTTTTACAGCTACCGAGGGTGTTATGTATGACACTTATGTAATTACTTCTCGTGCTGATTTCACACATCCCTTTAATTTACATACAGAGGGTTTACAGGTTACTCAATTTATTGCTATTGACAATACTAAGAGTACTGCAATTACTGCACTCGAAGGGGTATTGGCACTCATTAAGTAAGAAATTGATTTGTTAAAAATGTAACCACAAGGATAACTCCTAATGCTATTAATTGTGGTGTTAGGAGTTATTCTCTTAATGATGCTAATGTTATGTGACAAGTGGGCGTGCAACCTCCTGCCCCACCGGGGAGCGAGGCCGCAGGCCGAGCCATACAAGTTGCACCATTATTATTATTAATCGTCATATAACAATAAATACGATTAGTATTATGATAAAGAAAATATGGAATAAAATAACTACTTTTTTAAGTGGTTATTATTCAGAACATAAAGACGATATTATTATTGGTTTCGTCATTGCTACTGTCGTAGGTATTTTATTTAAGGCTACTGTTGCTACTTGGTTTATGAGTTTATGGATTACATTAGCTTATCAAATCATTACTTGTGGTATTCAAGCTGCAAGAAAGAAAGCAATAATTGGTCTTAAAATTCATCCTATTATTATTAACTTTGTAGTTGGAGTATTTATTTCGTTATTGTTCTTGGTATGGCAGTAATTAATCTTCGAAATGTTGTAGCGCTCGGTGTACTTGAAGATGGTGTATATCCAAGTGTTTATAATGGCCAAACCGGAGAATATATTGGTACAGTAGATGGTGAAGGTGCTGGTGTTAAAACAGTTCCTACATTATATATGTACTATCGAAAGAACGGCCACCTATATTTATATAGAACAAAGGAGAGGATTGAAATAGACTTAACTAATGTAACTGCTTACGATAATAGTGCTCTATTTAAGCTAACTGAAAAATCTGATATTAGTTCTGCAAAGATTACAGAGTTTGAATCTCGAAATATTGATGTAGGACATTATGAATATAAAGTTCCGTGGGTTAAATCAACTCAACAATATCTTTATATACTTGTACCGATTGTTCGTTCTATACATACAATTACAGTACAAGGTATCATAAGTAATCAGATATTCATTCTTACTGGTATTTATGTTCATGAAGGTAAATCTTGGTGGATTTATCGAACGAATGTAAAGACCAATTTTGATTTTAATGATGCTGTTAATGAGATTCTTGATGTTCAAGTATATGTTCGTGAGCTTACAGCTGAGGACTTAAATCCTGTTGAACAACTTACAAAACTTTTATTTGAACATATTAATAATAAGTTTAATCCTCATGAGGTAACAAAAGAACAAGTTGGTCTTGGCAATGTTGATAACACTGCCGATATAGATAAACCTGTATCTCGACCTCAAAAAGAGTACATTGATGCTCTTGAAAATAGGGTTAAAAGTTGGTTCAAACAGTTGAATGTTTGGATTAACAATCATGTTGCAGAAGTTAATAAGAAGTTTCAAGATGTTTGGGCTGCTATAAACAAGAAACTTGATAAAGAAGATTATGAGAATGACAAAGATAATTTCAATGCTCATATTCGTAATTATGATAATCCTCATAGAGTTACTGCTGCACAAGTTGGTTTACCAACAGCTGCAAGTGATATTGAGAAATTAAAACAAAAAGCTCAAGAGCTTCAAGGTTTGCTTATTAATAAGCAAGATAAAACTTCTGAAGAACTTGTTACTGATAACAAACGTATTGTAGATGCTATTAATGAGATTTACGGTATTGTTGTAGAACACAATAATCATGTTCGTAGCAATAGTATTAATCAAATTGAAGTTACAAGCGAGATTCCTACTACGTTTGAAGATGGTACACTTTGGATTCGTATTCCTCGAAATGAAGAAGATTATATAACAATTAAGATTGAAGTTGTTCCGGTTGATTCTACTATACGAATGATTAATTCGGAAGGTAAAGAATCGGCAGGTGTTGGCAGTGCAAGTCTTGAATGTTTAATTCAAAGTCGTTTACATTATATTGTAGAAAAAGAGAATTACATTACAAAAGATGTTTATGTTGATGTAGGTGTTGAAGATACGACAATTAATGTTGTTCTTACACCTAAGACTAAAAAGACATTAACTGTAAATGCAACTCCTGATAATGCTTTAATTATATTTACTGATAAACCTTCTAATGTAGTTATTGCTCAAGGTACTGGTACTCTTACATATGAAACTTATGACCCGCGTGATATTTTAATTCAGGTTAGTGCAAGTGGATATGAAACTTACGAAGAGCGTATTACGTTAGATGAGAATATAATTCGTGATATTACTCTTACAGCTCTACCGGTTGAACAAGGTGCTGTAAGTCTTACGGTAGTTGATAGCGAAACAAAGGCCAAAATAGCCGCATACGTCTATGATAAAGACACGGGTGGTATATTAGGTCAAGTCACAAAAGATACGCCGCTACAACTCACCGGAGATGTCAATACGAGCCGAATTTTGAGGTTTGTTTCGTCGAGTTATATAGAGGTTGAACAACTGGTAACTTATGCAATTCCTACCGCAGAAGTTACTGTTGAAATGGATAAAGTTCCAGTTCAAAGTGGTACTATCTATGCAACTGCTGTAAATACTGAATCTGCTGCTTTAGACGGTGTTACGTTTGAGTATAAACTCAGTACTGAAAGCGATTGGAAACCTCTTAATAATGATGAATCGATTGCTGGTAAATCTGAAGCTGTTACAGCTCCAGTTGGAACAAGTGTTGATTTCCGAGCTTCTAAAACTGGTTATATAACTAACACTGGAACTGGTACGATTAATTCTACTGGTGAACATAGTGTTACTATTGTACTTGAAGAGTTACCGCCTGAACCCGAAGAGGTTTCTGTAACCATCAAGGCTTATGAAATTTATGATAGTAATAAACTTTATTTAGCTGCTGATATTAAAGAAATATCAAGTACTGGAACTACTGTTGGTACAACCAGACCTGATGAACCTTTGGTAATCACAAAGAATAAAGATAGTGTTATAACTTATTATGCTTTACCGTTATCTTCTGATTGGTATAATACAGGTTATGAAGAAGTAGTATTTGATACTGATAAAACAGTTGAAATATTATGTCTTCGTAATAATAACGGCCTTATTAAAGTTCGTACACGGGATGCTTTAACTGGTTGCATGATTAGTGATACCATTTATGATGAAACTGGTAAAAAGATAGGTAACTGTGATTCATCAGAAGATGGTTATGTTAGTGAAGCTAATCCGATTGGTTTCGAACGTAATTATAAGACTTTCGGTGATACTCGTTATGAAGCTACTGAACCTGCATTGTTTATTGCAGCTAAACCTTCTGAAGCTGTTGTCAATTATATTGATTTACATCCGAAAGAAGGTCAAGACTATATAGCTCTTAAATTTATAGATTCTGTTACTAAAGCTCCTATTACCACAGGTATTAGTTGTCGGTTTAGTTCTTCTGTTAAAACTATCGTTACTGATTATCAAGGTATAGCTCATATTAGTGGTACTTATGATTCAAAGGTTGTAATTTTGGTTAGACGTGATGGCTACACTGAATATAATCAAAGTTATGATAATCTTGCAAATCATAGTGTTACAACTATTGAATTAGTACCTGAACCAGTATTTGAAAATGATGGTATTGACTATATGCAAATAGAAGGTAATGGTATTGAACATCCTATATTTAGGGTTGGTAATGTCGAATCTAATTAACGGTTTAATGATATGAAAGAATCAGTAATTCGCAAAGTATTTTGTGCCTTAAACTGGCCTCCGAAAACTGGTGCTTTTCAGAAGTTAATTACTTTTGTAGTTGAAGGTTTAGCCACTAAGGCTGAATCTTCAACTGTTCAACAATTACAAACAAAAGTAGAAACTCTTGAAGGTACTGTTAATACATTACAAGAAACTGTTACTACTTTAAGTGGTAAAGTAAGTACATTAGAGAGTAATTATACTTCTTTGGAAAGTCGTGTGACTGCTCTTGAAACACCACAAAGTTAATAAAATTCTACAACTATGGCACAACTTAATCTTCTTGAACGAGCTACGGAAGCTGTCGTAATGCTTAATGGTAATCGTCGGCAGGTTCTTGATATGTGGCTTAATGGTAAAAAAGTTTGGCCAATAGATGAACCTGTTGTAGAATTAGCTGTTGATAAAACTCTTGTTATTCTAAATAAAGATAATAATTATCATGATACCATAACTGTTTTCGCAAGTGATACAGTTGAATGGGAATTTGGTAATTAGTTTGTTATTATAGTTAATCGACCAAAAAAAAAAACAAATGGCAACTATTCCGAGTTATTTATCATGGGTTCCTAAAACTGGTACTGGAAATGCACAGATTAAGATTAATTCTGTGAAGCCTTATACTGGTCGTACTGATAGAAGTACTCAAGTTCCCGGTAAGATTGTTGGAAAGTCTAACGCAGTTACAGTCACGGTTCTTGAAAAGGCTGCTGACGAATTTATTACTCCCGATGGTTTAACTATTAGTGTTGCTAAAGGTGGTGAAACAATTCATGTAACTGGTAAGTCTAACTCGAAACTTCTTACATTTACATGGAAAACTAACTTCGGTATTGCAAACGTAACATCATTTAAGGTTAATAGTAGTACAACCGCTACGTCTGGTACTGCTATTGCTAGTGACCCCGGTGCTACTGGAGAATACACTTATGATGCTACTATTGTTGTACCGAAGAACGAAACTATCAAAGTTCGTTCTGCAACTCTTGAAATCAAGGGTGAAGGTGCGAGTGTTGTTAAAACTATTAGTATTACTCAGGCTCTTGGTGACAGCTATCTGTATCTCAATTCGCAGGGTACAACTACCGCAACTGTTACTATTCCGAAGGGTGGTGGTGAGCAGACTCTGAAGGTTCTGTCGAATGACGACTGGACGTTCGAACCTGCTGAATAAATTAATTAATCATTTATGAGTGTTATCACTAATAAATGGAATGACGGGAGTGGAGATTCAATTAGTATTGAATCTCCCTCTTTTCAAGGAAATCAGACTGTTAAAATTTCATCACCTGTTCAAAAAGGTACTTCTAAGAGAAGTATGCAGTTTATTGGAAAGTGTAAAAAAGATTCCAGTAAACAAGTTATTCTTACTGTTGAACAAGAAGCATCTGTTTATACATATGATTTAATATTAAGTAGTGATAATACTGAAATTGCCGCAAAAGGTGGAACTGCAAATATTACAGCTGTACTTAAAACATATCGTAATGGTAATTTAGTTAGTACAGATAATGTTACACCAGTTCTATCAGGAAGTGCTACTGGATTTTCTATATCTGGTACTAAGGTTACTGCAAGCAATCGAACTACAACTGTTGGTAGTAGGAGAAGTATTGTTGTAACTGGTAAATATTCAAATACATTTGATGGTCAAACAGTATCATCAACTATTACTATTTATCAAGAAGCCAATGAGGCTTCTTATGGTGTTTTAACAGGTGGTTCTATTTCGGCATCTGATATTCCTGCAAGTGGTGGAACTTCTTCGACCAGTATTTCTAATATGTCGCAAACAATTAGTTATACATCTGGTTCGACTCGTGCTGGTACAGTTAGTTATTCAAAAACAAGTGAAATTACAGTTTCTTCTCTTGGAACCACAGTTAAGGCAAGAACTAAGGTTGGACAAGTTACTGTAACTTATACTGGTGAAGGTGGTGCAACTGCCAATAAAATCGTTAATATTTATCAAGCTGAAAATAAAGTAACTAATAGTAATTACAATCCTCGAATTACTGCTTATGGAACTCCTACTATAAGTATCGGTAGTGGTTTGACAGCAGCTGGTGGTTCTGCGACTGTAAGTGCTTCTGTTACTAATACTGAAACTTATAATGCTTTGTATAGTTCAGGTGCTACTGGCCCGAATCAAACACGAAGTGTTGGTGGTAGTTTATCAATTTCTATGACTGCTAACGGTAATAATAGATTCAGTTTATCTGGAAATACGATTACTCATAGTAGTATGGGAACTAATGAAACTACTGATACTATTACTATAAAAGCTGTAAATGACGGAGATAGTTCTAAATCAGCTACGGCTTCTAAGAGTATAACAAACAGTAAAACTGTTAAATCTACTTCTGGTGGTGTTTATACATATGGTAATATAACAGCTGGTACAATTACGAATGCTACGATTCCTGCAAGTGGTGGTTCTGCTACTGCTAAAGCTGGAAATGGTACTCAAAGTTGGAATAAATCTGCTACTATTACTACTTATCAATATACATCCGGTTCAACAAAAGATGTTATTACTGAAGCTGCTTCAAGTGGAACTGCTAATGTTGTTCCGAATGTAGCTTCTATTACTGCTACTGCTTCTTCGAAGGGTACAACTGTTTCAGCTCAAACTACTGTTAAAAGTCAAGCTGTTACATGGTCGGCTAATGGTAAATCTGCAAGTGGAACAATGTATATTTATCAAGCTGCCAACTCAATAGATTCTTATAATTACAGTAGTTGGAATATTGCTATTTCAGCAAATCCTACAACTATTGCTGCATCAGGTGGAACTTCTACTATTACAGCAAGTTGTACGAGAACTAAAACTCCTGTTTATACATCAGGTTCTACTGGAACAGCTACTACTGAATCTGCAACTCCAACGTTAGCAATTAGTGGTACTGGATTTACATTAAGTGGAACTACTGTTACAGCTTCAAAGAATAATGTTGCAGCTCGAACTGCTACTGTAACTGCTTCATATTCTGGAGCTACTTCTAAATCTGTTACTATTACTCAATCAGCTGGGCCTGATGGTATTGGCTATATGCAAATAGAAGGTGATGGAAAAAGTCATCCGATTTTCAGAGTAGGTAATACTACAAGAAGTGTTGAACCTATGTCTATTAATGAAACCTCTGAAACTGCATCTGATGAAGATGTTAGTATATTTGCAAGTATTAAGAAATTTCTAACTAAATTTGTTTAAATTATGGCTAAAATAAATAAAGCAGCTCTCAAAGCATATTTTCAAACTGGAAAAATACCTACTCAATCTAACTTTGCTGATTTAATAGATAGTGTTATGAATATTCCCGATGGGGGGGGTGATTCAACATTAGTTCTTGGTAATGGTGATAAAAACGGTGCTCCTTACGTAAATGGTTATAGATTTGTTAATAATAGGGATAGCAATACTTATTTAATTATTTCTTGTTGGGATAATATTTTAGCTGATAATGTTCCTGTTTTATTATTTTATTTTCCAACTGATAGTCCAAGTACTAATCCTGATACAATAACTTATCATGTTTTAAAAAGTAGTGAAGTTATGGACATGTATCAAGAATTAGGTGGGCCTTTTAATGAAGCATCTGATGATGCAGTTGTTTCAGCTATTAAATATTTAGCTTTAGATTGGTTTAACATATTTAATAGATATAACAATAATCCTCCTGCACCGAGAGTTGTAACATACAGTAGTGGTAGTGAATACACTACTTGGTATGTTTATCCTGCATTTTACAATAATAAATGGGTAGTGGGTTATGCACTTGAATGTACTATCGAAGGTGGCGCTGGTAGTACATATCAACATTTGATGGTTCAAGGTAATAATATTGTTGAATTTAGTTATCCAGATCATGTTATTGTTGATAGATTACGTCATGGCACTTGGAATAAAAAACCTCTTTAATCTCTAATTATTATTAGAGATTAAACTATTATACAAATTCATTTAATTTCTAATAATTTTAGAGAAATGACACTTGCACAAATTAAAGCTCTATTCAAAACTGGAGCTATTCCTACACAAGCTGATTTTGAAAATTTGATAGACAAAATCCCTAATAGTGACAAATTAGGGGTGGGGATAATACATTAAATTTTGTTAACCCCAGTAATGTTAACGTACTTGGTTATAGATTTGTTACTATTGGTGATGAAGCATCTTATTTATTTATAGGTTTTTATGATGCAGCAAATGCTACATATTTACCTTATATAATTGTACATTGTAATACTGGTTCACCTTCTGAATATGGTAATACTCCACCTGTTAGATATACTATTCTTACATCAGAATTAATAACTAAAATGTTACAAAATGGTGGTGAATTATATTTAGCTAATGATGAAGTACTTGTAGGAGCAATTCCTTCAACTGTTAAGTGGAATTGGGTTGGTTGGTATCATTTATCCAATACACATCGAGTTATTAAAAATGATCTTGTAGAAGAACACTTTTTTATAACAACTGATGGTTCTACAAGAGCTTATTTCAAAATAGTTTATGCTACTGAAAATGATACATTCCCTATTATTTCTGAAGCTATTAGAATAGGTGTATCAGGTGGTGCTATAACTGCATATAATTACATTCTTACTTCTATTGCAAATATGAATGATTATAAAAAAGAATTATATACTATTTTAGATTCAACAGATTTAAGAACTACACAACTATTGAATTTTATTAATAAATATATGAGAGATATTAATGTTACAAATTAAAAGTTAAATTAAGTTTGACTTTTAGTTGTTATAAATAATCTATTTAATCTTAAATCAAGTACAATCTATGATTAATTTATTCGTAATACAAAAATAGTCAATTAAATTATGGCAACAGTAGGTTTGTTAAAACAAACTGAATATATGGTTGTTAATGGTCAATTTAGACCTAAGATTACATGGTTTTCACTTGCTGCTAAAATTTTAGGTAATATGCCTTATTATACAGGTTCTAAAACTTTTGGTGATATTGTTTCTTTTGCAAAAGCTAACCTTAATAGTAATACATCAGAACCTAATTTACAAGATTAATTTATTATAAATTATGATTAAAATTTATTGTAAATTCCTACCGTTCAAAGGGTATTTATGTATGACAATATTATGGTGGTTAATTATACGAACTGAATACAAAGATAAAATTACTGAAACTGTTGAACGACATGAAACTGTTCATAGTTATCAACAAATTACTCTTTTTATTACAAGTTTGTTGGTTAGTATTATATTAAGTCTTACTACAAATTATTCTTGGTGGGGATTACTTGCTACTCCTGCAATTCCTTTATTAGCTTATGTTGTTAGTTGGATAGTTGAAATTATATTACCTCCTTATAATCGAGCTTATAAAGATATTTGTTTTGAAGGTGAAGCAAGAACTTTAGAATCTGATAAAGATTTTAGAAAGAAATTGTTTCCTTTTAGTTTCTTAAAATATATTCCAAATAAGAAATATGGTGGTCGATGAAATTGATGAATGGTAAATGGAACAACTCGTAGGACATTTCGTTGAGTTATTCAGTACTCATTTCGATTTATCATTTATGCTTTGTGTGAATGTTTTAACATATATACTTATTAAAGCAATAGATGATATTAATGGTGATAAATCTGTTGGCACATGGACTAAACGACTGGTTATGTTAATTAGTTGTTTTGCTATTGCCGCAGGATATATAGCAGGTGGATATGAAAATACTACAATTCTTATTAATTCTGCTATTCTTGCACCAGTTGCTTGGAGTTGGATATTCAAACCGATTCTAAAAAAGATTGGTGTTGATTATAAACAAAATCATTAATTAATTAAGATGATTACTACTATGGCATGTGGTGGAAAGAAAGGTGGTAAAAAGACCACTGGTAAGAAAGTGAAGAAATAAATTGTTAGTAATATAACAATTTATATTGTTAAAGATTGAATTGAAATGGTGAGAGGTGTTACTAATGTAGCACCTCTTTTTTATAGTGAATATAGTGGGAAATCGACTATTTTAACGTATATTTGTTAGTAGCCCAATATAATATACCTATTAATATTAATCCTCTTATACGCCTATCTATGTTCGATTATACAGCTATTATAGTAGCTATAATAACATCCATAAGTACGATTGCTGGTATTTATCTAAAAGAATGGTTATTTCCTAAACGTAAAGAACAAAAACTTACTATTGAAAAAAGTAATTGTTATATAGAACTTGATAAGATATGTGCTTCTATTCGAGATACTATTCACGCTAATGCTGTTTATATTGCTTATTTTCATAATGGCGGTCATTTCATTAATGGTGTAGAAATGGATAAATACACTGTTGTTGGTGAAGATTATGATTGTTGTGTAGTATCTTATAAGAAATCTTTTAAGGATATTCTTGTTAATAATTTTCCTTATTTATTTCATAATCTTCTTGTTAGAAATCGTCATTATTGTAATGATGTTAGTAAATATAAGTTTCAAGATAGATGTTATAAAGATGAACTTGAAAGTAGAGGTATGAAGTCTGCTTATACTTTTCTTATTAAAGACCCTATTAAAGAAACACCTATTGGTTTTATTTCTCTTGAATATAATATCGTAGAAGGATTTAATCCTGATGATGAAAAATATATTTGGAAAAAACAAAATACTATTGCTAATCTTTTGAATCTAAATAAGTAAGATATGGGAACACTTAATCAATATGCAGCTCGTATTGCAAACATGGTTAATCAACCTAATAATCACGAACTTAAAGAACGTGTTAAGGATATGATTAAAACTATGTTTGCAAATCGTATCCGACAAAGCGTTGAGAAAAATGGAATAGATGATATTCTTAAACTTACCTTTATTGCTCCTGTTGAAGAGTTGAAATATAGTGATATCCTTCCTACTGAATATCGAGTTGCTAATAAAATTAGATTGTTAGGAACAAAGTACAAAGTTCCTACACCCGTGCGCATACAAAGTGATGCGCCTTTTGCGTTTGTAGGTGATACTGTTGGTAATGGATATATGTATGAGAGTTCTATTACATCTCTTAAACTACGTCAAAGTGGGCGTCCAACCTGCTCTCCCACCGGGTATCCACGAGCTTATATTATATTAAACGGTCATATAATTATTGCTGAAAAAGTTGGTACAAAAGATATTGATGATAGACGACCAATTAATGAAGTAATGATTACAGGTATATTTGAAAATCCTGATGAAGTTCTTTCGTTCTTTAAGAATGAAGATGGTCAAGATATTGAATTACCTTTACCTAATGATATACTTGAAAGTATAATTCAAGAAATACTTAAAACTGAATTTGGTATTTATCCTCAAGATTTGGATATTAAAACAAATAATAATAATCCTACTATTGCTCAACGTGGTAATGGTCAAGATTAACATCATGCTTCTATCATTATGGTTGATAACGAATATTATTGGAGAGATTTCGTTAAAGAAGTTCAAATACAACTTAATTCTTTAATTAAACAATTACATCTTGCTTATGAACGACGCAATGATTGTATTTATAATATCAAAGATAATCTTGCTAAATATCAAGAAGCCGGTGTTGATGTTTCAGTAGTATTCGATATTGATAATCGTAGTAAGATTTATTTTAATAAGAAACAAGATGCTTTACTTGGTACTAAACTAATGAGTTATATTCGTAGTTATAATTACTTAGTTTATGAACGTCTTGATAAACTTGATGATGATATAGAAACTCTTGCTGCTCTTAAAGAATTACCTTCTGAAATGTATACTTATATGCAAGATGAGGTTAATAATGAAATAGCTAATTTACTATGTAAAGGTAATAATTATTCTTTTGGTAGTTCCGTAGGTTACGTTTATGTTTACTATAAAAAGACGATGCCCGGTGATGTATGTAGTGTTGTCGATTGGGGTGCTACAAAAGATTTAAAAAAGAAATTATTAGAACAAGGTATTAATATACGAACTGCTGATAATCCAAATGGTATTCCTTATTTCATATATTATGATTATGACTGGTGTATAAAAGCTGTATATCATAAAGTCAAAGGTCGAATACCACAAAGTGTCTATTATAAATTCAAATTTGGTCATACAAGTAGTGCTTATGAAAATGGTGAAAAAACTATCGATAGAACACCTTTTGCAATGAAAGGTAAAACTGTTGATGAAATTGCAACCAATCGAAGACTTAATTGTTTCAATAAAATTCTTGCAATTTGTTTTAATCATCCTGACGAAGCTATTAAACTATATCGAAATAATCTTCCTAAACAAAATAATGCTTTATGATTGATAATAATATATTTATTAGTAGTGCTACATTAATTCCAGATATGTATAACGATTATAATATACAAAGTGATGATTTTGTAAGTCGTTTTCCTATTTGGATTGCAAATGCTTTGGAAGAACTCAAGTTTATTCAAGCATATGTTAATGTAGAAAAAGATATTGAATTTGATGACCATCGTTGCCAATTACCGTGGGACTTTCGTGGTGTAATTGATGTCATTATAAATAACAAAAAAGCTGTTCTTAAAAATTCAGCTGAATTTAACAAAGATACTATTACTGAAAAAGTAACAACTGTTCCGACATATACTCCTTATCCCGGTATTCCAAATACAGATATAACAAGTCCCGGTGATAAAAACAATAGTTTTAATCATGCTCCTGTTGATAAAGAACAACCTTATTATTACATTAGTAATAACTGGATTCATACTAATGTTGATTACGGAACTATTCATTTAAGATATAGAGCTTTACCTGTTGTTTATGATAGTATTATAAATATGGATGTTCCTCTTATTTATAATAACGGCCCTCTTAAAAAATATCTTAAACTTTATGTTCTTAAACAAATGTTATTAAGAGGTTATAAACATCCAGTTGTAAGTCTTACAACAAATAATCCTTATACAAATCCTGCGATAGAACTCGATAGAATGAGAATACAAGTTCGAGTTTCTTGTAATAAATTTAGTAACGACCGTCGAGAGAATATTGCTACTATTCTTCGTACATTAGAATAATAGAAATTATGAAAGTTTTAGGTCTTGATTTAGATAATTTACCTCATATTGCACAAGATAAATCTTTACGATATGCTAAAAATATAACTATTGATAATAAAGGTCAAAGTTATTTTAATGAAAGAGGATTTGATTTCATAGGTGAATTAGATGATATTCTTGAAAATCATCCGACAAATCGGCATATCATTCCTTATATTTATAGTGATGCCAATAATCACAAATATAATATTATAGGTACAATTCCAACTAATGTTGGTGTTGTACTTTTTTGCGTTGTAGAACATTGGAATAATGCAGATAAATCTGATTTACAAACTAATGACGCTATTATATATCTTAATCTTGATGATAATAATCCAACTGTAAAACGTTGTCTGTATAGTACATCTGGTGCATTTAGATTTAGTATTGATAAACCAATTCATGGAGATTATATATATAATTATAAAGAAAATTTAATTGTTACATTTACTGAAGGAACTGATGAATCAGCAAATGAAACAAGAATTATTAATATGACTGACCCGTTTTATGATGGTAACAATGGAGATGATACTGCGATAGGATATGACATTACTGTTGATGAAGTTGATTCATTTAATCTTATTCCAAATGTTACTTATCCTGAACTTCAATTAGAAGTTAAAAATGGTGGTAATCTTAAAACTGGTGCTTATCAAATAGCAATTAAATATCGTCTTGATGATGGTACTTATACAAACTATTCTCCTTTGAGTACATCACTTATTGTTTGTGGTAATTATGAAGAAGATTATGCGTTAGGTATCGAAATCAATAAGAATATTACTATTAGTTTTAGAAATAGTGGTATTAAATATAAACATTGTAGATTTGCTATTGTTTATATTACTGACGAAGCTCAATTATCATATGAAACAGATGATATTTCAATTAATGGTGTAAGTACTACTCATATTGTAAATGATGTTTCATATTTATCTACTATAAGTCTTGATGATATTTTTATTAAAAATATATCATATATTCGAGATAACACTCTTGTTAATTTCAATAATAGACTTATTCGAGGTAATGTAAAAACTCTTGATTATAGTAAACTTGATAGTGAACTTAAAGAATTTACAGAGAACAATCTTGATGTTCAATTAAGTTGGAATCCGAGTTCTTCTTATATTAATAGTACTCGACGTTATTTCAAGAGTGGTGAAGTTTATGTTCTTTACGCTGGATATTATGATTATAAAGGTGACCTTGTAAATATACATCATATTCCTTGGAAAGCTAATAATTATGATATTGAAGCTTATCCCGTAGGTTCTACTAATCAAAATGCTCATAAAATTCCTTATAAATCTGGAAATATTAGTAAGATTATAAGTCCGAGTTGGAAGAGTTTACCTGATATTGATGCTGCTGAACAAATAGATGAAATTGCTAAAACTGGTGTTGGCAGTGAAAATCCTACAATAGCTCGTAATCGTTATTTTAGTTTATACGGAGTTTCAACTGTACACGCAACTGTTAAAGCAAAAGGTCGTTCTTTAACAAAAGGTAAACTGAAATTACCAAGTCTTCCGTTACCGTATACAACTGAAGATTCTAAAGGTGGAGTTAATCCTTCTGATTATCAAGTTGTAGTATTGGAGATAACAAGTGAGAGTACATCGAGCCAGTTAATTGGTGTTGAATGTAGTCCTACATTTGGTGGAAATAATGTGATACCTGCTGGTATAAATTTAACTACAAAAGTTTATGATGCTACATCGGTAGTTAAACAGATTGATTCAGAAGAATCTGAGGTTGAAACTGGGTATTATGAAGTTTCTGAATCTAATCTTTTAGCATCTGATAGTAAATCTACATTTATTGGTAGTACAATTAATACCAAAACTAATTTCGTAATTAATCTCGATGCAAAAGAAACTAAATATATTTTAATTGAAGCTCGATTAAGTTATAAAGTTAATGGAATAACTGCTCCGACATTTAATTGGTTAACTCAATTATATTCTACTTCTTCTGGATGGAATCCTACTTATACATTAAGTCCTAATATTAATATTAAAGCTAATCTTGCTGGTAAAACAGACTTAATGAATAAATATATTAATTCGATAGTTTATTTCTTTGTTGAACATAATATTAATAACTCTAGAATTGTTACACAAGGTTTCGCAATGCGAGATACTGAAACTAACAATTTCGGTAAAAATCAAACTTATAAAAATCCTTTTGGTGGAGATAATGCAAGATTTTATACATTTGAATATCTCTATAATAAGATAAATAGTATTCGAGGTAAACTTAAACCTCTATACTTTGAAACTGATGTTCTTAAATTTGTTAAAAATGAAAAACTTGATGATGATATAAAAGTATTTCTAGCTAAATGGAAGGGTTCTGATTTTAATGGATTTGATGATAATCCTAATGAATCTGGAACTCGATTCTTAGATGCTGACATTAATAGTCTTATAATTGATACTTCTCGTGCAACCAAAGACGTTTCACTTGAATATATCAATGCTAATATTAGTTCTCAAAACAATATTGCTGGCGACAGTTATTATCGTATCGAAAAAGGTTTTGATGGATTTAATAAAGGTACAAATAATGAGGAATGGGCAAGAGGCTATATTGCCGATTTAATTAATAATTCTGAAACACTTTATTCTGATGTTAATAATCAGAAACTTCAAATTGCATCTAATGTAATTAACATTAAAGGTTCTTCTGAAGTAATAACTTCGTTAGTTGGTGATACATTTATTGGATATATAACACTTCGAGCTACTGCTCCATCATTTGACTATCGTTATGGTGATGCCCAAGCAAAAGAATTAGACAGTAATACTACTGTTTATCGTTGGATATTTACTGTTCCTCTTGAAAGTAAATTCAATATTCTTGCTCGATTCAGTGTTAATAACGTAGATAAATCTTTCAAATATCACAATAAACGGGGTAATGAATTACGTGAATTTTATCAATTAAGTTATCAAGTTGATAATTTCATAAATAATAGTGTTGGTAAAGGTTATTCTCCTGTTTATAACGAGAATGGTATTGAAACATTTACTTATTTTGAAGAAATTCCCGGAACTCAAGACCATCCTTATCGTATAATTCGTAGTCAATTACAGAGTGCTGAAAATGCTAATCTTAATTGGCGATTATTTAGAAGTGATGATTATAAAGATATGCCTTTTAATCGAGGTGAAATTATTGCATTGAAAACTGACAATAAAAATCTTTATATTCAACAGACTTATGGTCTGCATTTATTACAACTTCGTGATACACTTTCTAATACGGATGAAGGTACTTCGTATTTAGGTACAGCTGATATATTTAATATGGAACCTCAAGAGGTTACATATAGTCCCAGTGGTTATATAGGTTGTCAAAGTTATTTTGATACTCACGTTAATGTTATTGGTTATTTTGTTATTGATGCAGTTCATAGACGTATCTTCAATATAAATGGAGATAAAGTAAGTAATATGACTGCTCTTAATGCTCTTAAATGGTTTGACGGTAATCTTGCAAAAGATGTAATTAATCCGTTTAAGAATAATGGTAGAATTTGGGCATTTAATGAAGATACTAATATCTTATATTTAGTCCAAAATGTTAATAACAGACAGTTCACAATTAGTTTTAGTCCTATTGCTAATGCTTGGATTTCATTCCATGACTATAATCCTATCGTAGGTATTACCAATCGAAATGGATTATTTTGGTTTGATAAACATGGTATTTATGCAATATCTAAAAATAATTATGGTCGATTCTTAAAAGATGATAGTGGTAATCAACTTATTAAAGAATCATATATTAAATTTATTCTTAATGATAATAGTAGTTACAATAAATTATTAAATAATATTGCTTGGAAAGACAGAGTTGATATTGTTAATAATTTGTTACCTACTGTTAATGAATTTTATAAAACTATTAATGCTATATTGGTTCATAATGATGACCAATGTACTGGTTATAAAATTGTTAAATTTAATGATAAATGGTATAATGGTACAACTGGTGTTAATAAAGTAAATCTTTGGAGATTTAACAATGTTAATGATATACACAAACAAATACCTTTCATGGTTACGGATTTAGTTGTAGATGAATCTGCACTAAAACGTAAGGCTAAATGGTATGATGTTAATAAGTTCATTTGTCAATATGTTTATTGTATAATGAAGTTTAATAATAGTGATAATAACAGACTTTGGGAACTTATTGATGTTAATCCTGAATGGATTCTTGATAATCGTAATAATCAAAGGTAATTTGTAACAACTTGTGCGGCTCGGCCTTCGGCCTCGCTCCCCGGTGGGGCAGGAGGTTGCACGCCCACTTGTCACGTTACTCAAACTTTTAATGGTATGTCTAATCGTAAAGTTAATCCTGATAGTCTTCGTCAAGTTACTCGTTATATTAATGAGTATTCTCAACATATTTGGGATAACGAATTGACTGGTGATAAAGAATTTGTTCGTGTTAAAGAAAATAATAAACTTAAAACTGTTCGTTCACGTTCAAAAGATGGTAAATATTATTATCCTTATGCTTCATATGAAGGTGGTGCTAAAACTATTGGTCCCGGTTTTAAGTTAAATGATACTTCTGATTTTACTAAATCTGTTAAAGCAAAAGGTAAAGCAACAAGAAAACAAATTGATGCTGAATTAAATCGTCGTATGGCAAAAGCCTACAATGATGTTCGTGATATTTATTCTGAGAAATATGGTATTGATGATTTCAATACTTTACCTCAGCCTATTGTTAATCTTATGTCTAATCTTGCATATCGAGTAGGTCGAACTGGTTTTAGACAATATAAGAAATTGTTAAAAGGTGCTAATGAACGTAATACAGATAGTATTATTAAAGAATATACTACTGGTAATAAAAGAAGAGATAAATCTGAATTAGAAATATTTAAGACTAATAGTTCTAATGACTATGATATGATTAGAAATAGACTATTTTCTAATTTTAATACTGATGATAATCCTGATAATTATGTTGAAGATATGAGTAAAACTAATCGTAAAAAATATAATTTCGGTGGTATTCGTTCTATACACGATGCTACTGCTGATTATTTAGGAATGGCTCGTAATTCCGGTAATAGTTTTTTCGGTAATGGTATAATTGATTTATTATATCATAGAGGAAAGAATGATGATACTGGAATCCCAGTTAAGAACTATGTAGATAAGTTGATTGCTAATGATAAACTTATCTATGCAAATATGCAGAACAAAATCAATAATGAAATTTTAACTTCTCGTGGTATTACTGCTAAATTCGGTGGACTTGTTGGAACTCCTCGTAGAAAATTCTATTGGGGTGGAACAAGTATTAATGACCCCGGTAGTGTTCAATGGGGTACACGAGTTCAAGCCAGTAATATTGAAGAATCTAAATACAGTGCAGACGGCGAAGGTATCGTAGGTGGTAGTGCTTTAAGTGGAGCTGGGACTGGATTGGGAATTGGAGCTGCTGTTGGTGGAACTGCGGCGCTTGCTACTGGTGCAGCCGCTGGTTCTTGGCTTGGCCCTATCGGTGCTGGTATCGGTGCATTAATTGGTGGCATCGTTGGTTTGTTTACTGGACGTAAGAAAAAGCGTAAAGAAGAACGTCGTCGTCAAAAACTTTTAGCTGAACAAGCTGAAATGGAACGTCAGCAGACTTTGGGTAATATGCAAGATAAAGTTGAAAATGATGTTGCAACTATTCGACAAAGTAATCTTGGTAATTACTCAGAAGGTACAGGATTTTATGCTAAATTAGGTGGAATGATTGGTCGTAGAAAATTAAACACCGGCGGCCAAGTAGTTCCTAATTCATTTAATAGTGTTGTTGCTTATGGTCAAACGCATGAACAATATAATCCTGCTACTGGTGAAACTGGAATTATATATGGAGATTCGGAAATTGAAGGCGGCGGCGCTAAAAATGGTCGAATGTATGCTGGTGAAGTTGTTCGTGAAACTCCTGAAGGTGGTCAAGTATTTAGTGATACGATTAAAGTTCCCGGAACAAATCGTACTTTCGCTGATTACGCAAAGAAACTTACTGATATGAAAGGTAAAAAAGAAGCTCAAGTTATTCAACTTGCTGATGGAGTTATATTATCTTTGTCTGCATTAGATAAGAGTAAAACTAACAAATTACAAACTGGAACAAATGTTCGTAATATTGAAAAGTTAGTTTATAGAATGAATAAGGCTCGTGGTGAATCTGAAGCTATTGATGCTAAAACAGAAGATTTGTTTGAAGCTCAAGAACTTTATGCCACTGCTTTAGGACTTCGTAATGATGCTCCGATTATGCGTTGTGGTGGAATGGTAAGAAAGAAAAGACCTTTTGGTGGATATGCTTCACCTTATAGTCTTACAGGAGTTTCAGCTCCTAAACTTACTACTTTACCTCCAATTCAAACTACTGCAAGTGCTGGCGGTGGTTCTGCATTTAAGTTCGGATTTAATGAATTTGGACTTGGTATGAATCTTGCAAGTTCACTGTTTGGAATTGTAGGTAACGCTCTTAATACTCGTGCTAATCGAAAGGCTATTGAATTTGAATCTACACTTCATGTTCCGAAAGGTAATAAAGTAGATGCTGTCCAATATAGTACAGATTATGATATTAGTGAGGAATTACAAGAACTTGGCACACAAGAACGTAGAGCTGCTCGATATATTACTGATAACACAAGTAATGTTCAAACTGCTCGAAATAGTGTAGCAAATCTTGCAATTAATGCTCAACTTGCTCGAAATAAATTGTATGGAGCTAAGAAAGATTATCAACGTCAAAGATATGATTTGAATAGGCAAGAACGAGTTAATGCTCGAAATGCTAATAGTCAAATTATGTATCAAGACGCTATTAATGAATATAACAAAGCTGTCGGCTTGAATCAACAGTTAATGGCAGTCAGAACGCAAGGATTACAAGGAATGTTACAAGGAGTTGAAGGTCTTGCCGGAGCAGTTAATAATTACGCAAGTGCCCGCTTATATGAAAAGTTATGGCCTCGTGGAGTAACTAATCACATGAGAAATGGTTTTGCTTGCGGTGGTCTTGCAAGACGTAAAAGAGCTTAATGTAGTGCGTGATATATCGGATTATTCTTTTATAGGATAGTCCGATATTCACGATTTTTTGTATATTTGTAATGATACAAATAGTGGTACAAACACGCGCGACAAGTGGGCGTGCAACCTCCTGCCCCACCGGGGAGCGGAGCCGCTGGGCGAAGCCCAGCAGGCGGAGCCATACGAGTTACAACTAATTTACAAACTAATCATTATAAAATTATGGCAGAAATTGCAATAGGTCGATACGATACTAATATATTAAAAACTCCACAATTACAAGATTATGGAAGTGTATATGCTGCTGTTGGAAATGCTTTGAATCAAAAGTATTACCAAAATCGTGAAGCATATATTAACAGAATTGCTAATCCTCTAAGTCAAATTAAAGCAACTTCTCGTGGACAAAAAGTTCTTGATTCTGAAAGAGCTAAGATTATTGAAGGTGCTAATGAATTTAAGGAACAAGATAATTGGTTTGCAGCAGATGATTATATTTATAAGCAAACTGAGAATATTCTGACCAATGAAGGTCTTAAAGCTGTTCAAGCTGATTATGCTTTGGAACAGCAGTATATGGAAGATTTGAAAAAGAGTGATTGGGATACTCAAAATCAAAATGCTTTCCTGCTTCGTAGTCGTTTACAATCTTCTGATATTGTTTATGATGCAGAAACTAATACTGTTGTAAGCGGTGGTTTTAACGGAGTTCAAATCGGTAAAAAGTTCGATGTAAATAAATATCAAAAAGACGTATTTGATATTCTTTCAAAAGCTAAAGCTGATAAAGTATCATTTGAAAATCTTGTTACTAATCCTGATATGATACGTCAGTATGGATTAGATGTTGCAACAGGTTTCGATGGTGAAAAGTTAGCAAGTCACTTTGTTAAAACTGGTAGTGAAAGAGAAGGTATTACAGAACAAGAGATTATGAGTTATGCTATGTCATTACTCAAATCTAATCCTGATTATACTAATTATCTTACTACTATTTGGCAGAATCAAGATGCTCTTACTCGATTTGTAAAAGATGATAGTTCTGCTGGTGGACATTTAAGAGATTACGAATTAGGAGATTATGCTCCTTTATTCGCTGGTAATCCTACAATGTTCGCTCTTAATGGTTTAGGTATTAACGTAAATGAACTTGGTGCTCCTACAAAAGACGGTAAGTTTACTATTAATTCTAAATTACCTGCTGAAGTTAAAACTTTGTTAGATACTGTTAATAAGGAATATGGAGTTAATGTTCTTGATATATTACAGAACAAAGCTCAAGTTCCACCTGAACTTATTCAAGCTGGTTTACAGAATTATGTAGATAAAATGTTTGAAAGTTACGCTAAGGGTGTACTTGGTGCTACTGATGATATTGAGAATCTTGATAGAACAGCTTTTACACAAAGTGTTTTGTCTGGTCAATTTATTAACAATAATATTCAAAGTTTAGCTGGTGCTGCCGCAGGTTTATATTCTTATCAAGATATTAAAACTACGGTTGATTTAATTGCTAATCCCGGTTATGCTGCTTATATTAAAGCTCGTGCAAAAGGTAAACAGCAAGAACTTGAAACTCTTCAACAGTACGCTCCATATCTTGATACATTAAGTGGTTTTGAAGTTACTGGTGATAGTGTTGCAGAAAACATTAATCGTCGTAATGAAATTACTGACCAAATGACTAAACTTTCAAATTCTATGAATCAGATATTTACATCTGATGAACTTGGAATTTTAGGTCTTAGTCCGGGAGATGGTAATATTGTTAAAACACTTAATATTTCTACTGCTGAAAGATTAGTTGATTCAGCAGGTCTTGATGAAGAAACAGCAGCTAATCTTAAAGGTAAACTCTTACAAGTTCAGACTGCTCAACGTAATTATAATAATCTTCAAGCTAAACTTCGTTCTGACGAAATTCAACTTAATTCTATATTTGATACTTGGAATAAACATCGAGATAAGATTGAAGGTGGTATAGGTTGGTATCGAGTTAATAATGAAGAAGCTAAGATTATTCTTGATAACAGACTTGATAGTTATGATAAATATGTTGATTATATAAATCAAAATTATAAAGAACTTTATAATCCTGAAACATATAGTAGTACTTGGGTACGAAAAGATGGTGTAACAACTGGAGCTAAATATCTCGGTGATATGCTGACAAAAGAAGAGTTTGAATCTACTCTGTCTAATGCAGCAGATAATGTTTCAAATCGTTATCGTAAAGCTATTGCTGATGCACCTCTTGAATTTACAGCAACTCGTGAGATTATTGCTAATCCTTCAAGATTCCAACAAAATTACATGGCAGCTGCTATGGTAAATTGGAAAAAAGGTGCTGGTAATATTAGCGTTGTTCAAACTCCGTCTGGAGAAGGTATTGGTCTTACTGGAATGCAATTAGCTAAGTACATGAACTTTGATGCGTTCCCTACTTCGACAACTACTAATTCAAAAGGTACAAGTGTAACTCGTCAAAGTAATGCTACTAAAAATTCTAAACCTCTTTTGGGTAAAGAACTTGGTCTTGATTACGATATTTATAAGACTGAAGTTAGCCCGATTGCTAATGGAATTGCAGCTCGTGAAGGCCGTAATGAATATGCAATTACTCTTTTCGATGAAACTGGTGCTGCTCGTGGTAATATTATTTTTTCTGAACAAGTAAACCCATCTACTATTGCTCGTCAAATTCTTGATAATTACCGTAATATTAAACCCTATGCTAAAATTGGTGGTGAAGGTTTACAACGTAGTGCTGGAATGATTGAATCTCAATATGCTTCGGGATTTATTGATTTTAATACTACTGGTGCTAACAATAGTCCTACTGTTGCAAATATCGCAGACCTGCAAAGAACTGTTGATGATTTAGGTAAAGTTGAATATGATTTGAATATTCACGAACCTTTTTACAATAGTATTGACGGTAATAGTCGTAAAGTTGAAGTTGGTAGAACAACACAAGGTTATTATATAAAAGATATTAGTGGATTGAAATATCCTGATGGTTCTGTTCATTATGGAGAGTTTGGATATAACATAATTCCTAATAGTCTTTATACAATTAAAGGCATGACTCCTAATAATATTGAATATTATGAAAGTATAAATGAAGCATTAAAGCCTATCACAGAATATATTTTAACTCAGTATGGAATTATTCTTGATATGCAAGAAGCCGCTGAAGCTATTCAAATAAATAAAATAAACAATGCTAATATAGGATATTAAACTATGCCAAATTTAACAGATATTAAGATTCCTATTACAGGTTCAAAAGCTCTTACTCCTTCTGAAACACAAATTCAGGGAGTAGGAGCTACTCCTATTTTACCGTATAGTATGCCGGAGCCTGAACGTGCTCATGGTGCAAAATTATCAGCAATTAGAAAATTTAATATTTCTGAATACGAAGATATATTAGGTCGAGGTCAAGTTAATCCTAATCTTGATTTAAGTGTTCTTAATGAAAATAGAGCACAAAATCAAAGTGGTTGGTATTTAACTAAAAATGCTATTGGTCAATTAGGAACTACTATTCTCGGTGGTACTATTACTGGTATCGGTAGTATTCTTAATTTCTTTCCTACTACATATCGTGCTATTAGTAAAATATGGGATGATAATGCCAAATATAAATGGGACAAAGCTATCAACGAAGGTCTTGGTTCTGAATGGCAAAGAATAGGTAAAGACATTGAGAATTGGGGTCGTAAAGCAATGCCTATTTATCAAACAGAACAAGCTCAAAAAGGTGGTTTTGCTGGTGGTATGGGTGATGCTACTTGGTGGGCAAGTATGTTTCCTACCGTAGGTTCTGCGGCCGCATCTATGCTTCCTGTTATTGGACAAATGCGAGCTTTACAAGCTGTTGGTAAATTAGGAACAATGATTAACGGTGTTGGTCGTTTAGGTTCTACATTGAATAAAGCAGGTCGTGCATTACAAAACCCTTATACTCAACAGATAATTGGTACTTTATACGGAGCACATCTCGATAGTATGGAAGAGATTGTTCGTGGTTATGATGAACAATATCAATATGCTCTCGATTTAGGTTTCAGCGAAGATGATGCTCGTAAATTTGCATCTGTTTATGCTTCTGAAAGTTACAATGATGCTTGGGCTTATGGAGTATTATTTAACGCTATTGAACTCAATAGTATGCTTCGTGGTATTAAAGAAGCTCCAGTTAATAGTATTTCTATTGAAAAAGGTTTAAGAAGTAATATAAAAGGTCTTGCACAACAAGGTAAGACTTTTGTTTTAGATAGTGAAACATCTAAACTTAATCGCAAACTCATTCCAAGTGTTGGACTTCGTAAAACAAAAGATTTCTTTTCTGTTGCTTTATCTGAAGGTCTTGAAGAGATGCGAGTTGATATGACACTTAATGAAGGTGTCATTGCTGCAAAAAAAGAACTTGGAATTGAAGATGAAACTGCTGCTTTAACTCCGTTAGCTCGTATGGGAAGACTTGTTGAACAAGCTTCTTCATGGGATAGTTTTATTTGGGGTGCTATCGGTGGTGGTGTAATGTCTGCTGGACGTAATGGTGTTACACGAATACTTAATGGTAAAGCTCAGCAAGAAGCTGAAAATAAACGAGCTACTAACATTATAAATGGTATTCAAGATACTGCTGCAGCTATTGCTGATTTTGACGGTGATATGAATATTAAAGTAACTGAAACTCCAGTTTTAGATGAAGCTGGTAATCAAGTTATGAATAGTGATGGTACTCCAAAAGTTAACAGAACTATTACTGACCCTGCTTCAAGTTTGCTTGTTGGTATTATGGGTAGAATTGGTTCTGCTAATGGGTTCAATTATGCTGTTGAATATTTTGATGAATTAAGTAAATTATCAGATGCTCAACTTGAAGAAGTTTATGGTGCTAATAAACGACCTGTCATAGATGCTCTTCGTAGAGAATTTACTATTATGCGAGATATTCATGCTCGTAATATGGGTTTAAGTTGGGGTAATCCTTTCGACAATGTTCTTAAAGTTCAGGCATCAACTGATGATTATTTACTTGACTATTATCGTCGTCAATTAGCTATTGTTGATACTGATATTCAAACTTTCGATATTGAAGCGTCTAATCTTCGTAAGCAACGAGATGAAGCCCTTAAAGCTATTGATAGTAAACTCCATAGCTTAAATGTAGAAAAGACTGTTCTTGAACAAGAACGTGAAGAACTGCAAAAAGTTATTGAAGATTATAAAACTCAGCTTGAAGATAAAACTCGTAATAAAGCGATTAGTACACTTAAAGGTAAACGCACTCGATTAGTAAATAAGATTAAAACTATTGAAGATACAATCAATGGTTTGCAATCTCAAATTGATGAATTAAATACTTATATTACTAATCAAGGTGCTATCAGTACAAAACAACCTAATCGCAAAGCTCGTAAACCGTATCTTCTTGAAATTAAAAATAGTAAGAAATCTATTTTAAGTCTGCAACAACAAATTGCAAATGCTCGTCAGGCTATTGCAGAATTAGAAGTTGGTAAACTCCAATATGAACAAGAACTTGCTATTCATAATGGAGAGATTGCTGATACTCGTAGGAAGATTGAATTATTTGAAAATGATTTAGCTGATTACGATGCAAGACTTAATAGAATTACTAGTGATATTACAGAACAAAGTGAACGTGAAAATAATAATGTAGCTGAATATAATGAAGCTGCAAAACGTTTGCGTGAAACTCGTAATAACAATAATCAAACATATAAATCTCTTGAAGAGGCTCGAACTCAACTAAGTATGGCTGTAATGGCTCTCGAAGAAAATGTTAATAATCGAGATGAGATTATGGCTGAACGAAGTAAGTTACTTAAAGAGGTTTATGATAAACAAGAAGAGATTGAAAAAGCTAAAGATAAAGTAGAAGAAACTACTGAAACTACTAATCAAGAAGCAAGTCAAGAACCCGAAAATGTTACTACCGAGGTGCTGACAGACAGTAACGGGATTTCGTACTCTCTCGATGACAGCGAGGCCCCAAATACCGTCGATATTAAAAATAAGGTATATTCGGTAGGCTCAAAATTTAATGTCGCAGAATCGCCCAAAACCGTGCAAAGAATCGAGGTCGTAACCGACGACGAAACCGATTTTAATGCTGTAATGGTTACTATAAAAGATGATGCGACTGGTAAGGAAGATACATATTCTGCAAAAGAACTTGCAGGTATGGATATTACTGAAATTCGAAGTGAAGTTCAAACTAAATTTGATACTATTTATAAAACACTTTATAGTATTCAAGATAAACTTTCAGCAGATAAATTTGAGAATCATTATTTAGATACTATTATAAATTTATATAAAGAATTATCTGATTCTAATAGTGATACTTATAAAGCATTATTATCTCCTATTGATAATACTGAACTTAATACATTACGAACTACTATTATTGGTAATTTTATTGGTTGGATAAATGAATATCAACCTACTGAAATTAGTAATGAGAATTTAGAAAAAGCTAATCGTGTAAAACAGTTATTATCAGATAGCAATATCCGTATTGCAAACAATCTTAAATCTAATCTTTTCAAAGATTGGATTTGGAATCTTTATGGTGGTGATATAGTTGGTTATCGTGAAGAAGAAAACGCTAAAATGCGTGAAGCTATTGCTGACTATATCGCTAACGTTGCTAATGTTCTTAACAATAATTATACTATAACTGATGGTAAATTAACTCTTAAGAATATTAATGTAGACCATAATGTAATTCGAGCACAAATCGAAGGTCTTACTCAAATTAAATTTGAAAATCTTAATAGTAATTTTGATACTGTTAGATATTCAGATTTCTATCATAAAATAACTCTATTCAAAAATAGTATTATTAATGAAGTAGCTAAAAGTACAACTGAATTTTACAAAACTAATATCGCATATATCAACAGTGTGATGAATAGGTTTATTAGTAAAATTCGTGCTATTAGACAAGATGAAGATAGTCCGTTACATGATGCTCTTGTAAATGATGATGGCTTTGGTAGTCAAACTTCTAAAATTATGGAATTTGCTACTGCCGTAAATAATTTAGCAAAAGAGTTTTTAGATTATGGCGCTATTCCTAATCTTCCTGCTCGTACAAGACTTCATACATTAGCTCAATCAATTCAACCTTATTTGGTATCTGATGTTGATGCTTTGAATCTTACTGGTGTGGATGTTATTACTGCTGTTCGTCAAAGTAATGTTCTTGATTTATTAAGAAATGCTCGAATGGCTTATTCTATTCTTTCGAGATATTATAATTTTGAAAGTGGTACTGAATTAAACGATGATGTATCTATTCTTAATAGTCTTGATGTACTTGCTAACAGTGTTTCTGACTTTATAGATGATACTGAATCAAGAGATGAGTTTAATACTAATGACTATCGTTATTATATTAGTGATTCAATGCGCAATGCTCTTGATGCTATTGAAAATACTATTGTAAAACTCGATGGTCGTCAGATATTTACTGATAATCATGTTTATACTTACGAAGATATTCTTGATTCTATATATCAGCAAACAGATGGTCGTAATGATGTTATCAAATATTATGAACCTATCTGGTATGCACTTAAATATTTCAAAAATGATGTAAATGTTAATACAATATATCAACAAATGAGTAAGAATGGTGTTCCACAAGAACAACTTGATGCTCTTAAACGTTTGTTTGATATTATTAATAAACGAATTGCTAATCCTATTCAAACAACAGACGGTGCTTATCTTGATAGTAACTTAAATCTTCGTGGTAAGTTTTTAAGTGATTTCTTCAAAACTCATATTCAACGTGAATTTGAAACTAATGGTTTCAAAGGTTTACGTCGTCTTACACCTGAAGTTTATAAGATTATCACAAGTCCTGAATATTATAATCCTAAAACTCGTGTTATTAAAAACAACATTACAGTTAATGGTGTTAAATTCAAGGCTACTAAATTATTTGATGCTTTAAGAACTTTACACGAAGGTCAAGAATTTGAAGTTATTTATAAAGATGGTAATGTCGATGTTAATTTAGATGTAAATGGTAAGAAACTATTAATTGAACGAATTGGTTTAGGTGATAGTGAAACTTATCATGGAATCCAATTAGGTAGAATTGATGAAAGTGGAGTTAATCAATATGATTCTGCTTTTGGTAATTCTTATGGAACATCTAAATTTGTAGATACTATTATCCGAAAAGCTGGTGGAAGTGATACAATATTTAACTTAACAAAAGAGTTTTATAAAGTATATACTGAAGCCTTAACTCGTGAACAACAAAATTCTGATTCAGTTGTTTCAAAACTGAAATCAATTATTAAAGAATTAGATAAATATGGTAATACATCAAAAACTGAACATTCTGAAATAATCAATGCTTTCATTGGAGCTATCCAATATAATACCGAAGTTGAAGGTGTTAGTCCGGAAGCGTTTGATATTGAAGGTCTTGATTTAAATAAGGTTTATTATCTTATTAGTCCTATGTTCTATAACGTAAGACTTAAAAATCTTAATGATTATGTTCGTTATGGACTTAGAATCAAGAACGCTTATCAGAATCTAAATACTAAACTTGGAAATGACTTTATTCAAAGTCAAAAACTTATTACTGAAATTAAAGAAAAAGGTTCTGCAATTTTAGTATTAAAAGGTATTAATAAATCTCCTATTACATTTGCCGATTCAAGTGGTTATCGAGCTAATGTAAATGAAGAGATGCAACGTACTGTTACAGTTAATGGTAAACCTGCTGTTAATATTATTCAACGTCAGCCTGATGCTGATGGTTTAATGTTAGTTTCATCACTTACTACTGACACTGCATTTAATAATCCTATTGTTGAAGATAAAATTACTTCATCTGATAGGCATTTCCAAATGTATGCTGAAATTCAAGCTAATGCTGGTGAAAATGGAAAAAGTTATATTCCATTACATCGTGGTAATTTAGCAAGTGATGTTGCAGATACACCGTTTAATGTAGCTGCTATGGAATTTGTTACTCAAACTATGAGTGATATTATTTCAGATGCTACGTTTACATCTCTTCCGACTGATGCTAAATCTGGTCTGTATACTCTTGTAGATGATACTAATAAGACTCGAACTAAAGCTCACAATGCTAATATTCGTAGTCGATTAGCTCCTTTATCAGAAGCTATCATTACAAGTTATAATCGTGGAGTTCCGGGAGCTGAATGGTTTAATATTAGTTCTCTTTATGAAAATACAGACCCTGCTACTGGAAAAACTCGTTATATTAAACATTTAGATTTCCAAACAGTTGTTCGTAAAAAGAATATACTTGGAAATGGAATAAGTTATATCAATAGAATTAGTATTGAATATACTAAATCTGGTGATAAATTTACTCCTGTTAAACTTCGATTAAGTCGTAGAGTAATTCCAGTTAATAGAACTACTTCAAAAGTTCGTATTGCTAAGAGTCCTTTTACAGCACGAGAACTTGCTCAATTAAATGGTATTATTGAGAAAAGTAAATCTAACAAAGGAACTTACGCTGTAATTGATTTGCAAGCAAAAGGTATTACTGGTAAAGATTTAACTGATTTACTTAATCATAATCTATTCCGTAAACTGTATGGTAATATGCAACGTAGTGTTACTACTGCCTTACAAGGCGACCATTATACTTACGGTGTTAAAACAGATGATGGTTACGCAGCAGTTAAAGGTCAATATAAATCTAAAATACTTGATTGGGCTAAACAACAGGGTATCGTTGATAAATCTGTTTCTTCAACATTTGATTCGATGCAAGATTTTATTCTTGACACCGGCGCTTTAACAACAAGTGTTATTGGAATTAGAGATACCAATGGTAATGTTGTTACCAATTATACTATTGATTCTATTCAACCTGCAATGTTCTTTGAACTTAAATCTGAAAGTTCTGATAATCCTATTCGAGAATCAGAAGATATGACGAAAGAATTTGCTGTTAAAGCAATTACAACATTAAGTTCAATGACAAGTGATACTGAAACAAACTGGTATCAAAAACTTGTTAATATTACAGATGATAAAGTAGCAGGTCTTAGAGTATTAGGTGTTATACCTGATTTTGTATCTGAAGATGTTGCTAACAGAATCGCTGAATTATATGATAGAATTTATGCTGATGGTAAAACTAATTTCAGTATTAAGAAATTATCAAGTAAACAAGATTTCATAATTGCTCAATATGATAAAGGTACTGAAACTATCGTTATCAATAGTAATAAACTTACTAAACGTAATTTTACTGCTACTGATTTAGGTGTTAATATTACTCATGAATCTCTTCATAAGTATTTTGAACAACAAACTAATTCTAAAGAATTATACGATAAACTTGCTACATTAATTAGCGATATTAATGATACTGCATTTAAAGTCGATTCTAAAGAATTTAATACTAAATATAAGAGCGATTTAACTGAACTTGAACTTGGTTATCTTCGTACATATCTTAAAATATTAAGTGAAACTCCTGCTGAAATAGTTACTTATGCTTTTACAAATAAACAGTTTGCTAATTTGGCAAATAGGATTATTGTAGAAGAAGCTCCGAAGATTAAGAAACGTAAAAGTCTTTGGGATAAAATTATTGATGCAATTCTTTCTATTATTGGTATAGATACAATTACGGATAATAGTTTACTTAATAATGTACGAAATATAGTAGTTAATAGTTTGGATAGTGTGAATAGCCGACGCGCAAAAAGTCCGACCAGTGGGCGTGCAACCTCCTCTCCCACCGGGGAGCGAAGCGCTGGGCGAAGCCCAGCAGCGGAGCCAACCTCAGTTACAACTAATCAAACTAATGTTACAAATGATGCAACACATGATAATTTATCAGTTACGGAACCTATTAAAACACCTGATGTACCTCTGACAGAAAATCAAAGAGCAGCTCAAGCTGAATTAGATTTTCTTGATGATGACAGTGAAATTACGTTTGATGACAATAATTCTGAAACACTTAATAGTCTTGATGTTTCTGATATTGGCCCGAACATAGTGATACCCGGTGGGGGAGTGGGTTTGACGCCCACTGGTCAGGTTTTTTCAAATAGTTCTGAAAATGTTTTGAATAATCAGAAAAATGTTGTATCTTCAAACGGTGGATATGTAATCGAATTTATTGATAAATATATTGATGACAATAATAACAAAATTTGTTAGTTTATGAATGCACAATGTAGTCCTGAACCTTATCGTTTAACTGCTGATGGAAGACTTGAGAAATCTGGTCTTTATCATCAAATGAAGTCTTTTAAGACTAAGCCTATTGAAGATATTATTACATCTTTAATGGAAAAAGGTGTTTTACCTACTATTAAAGATTATAATAATATTCGAGGTTATGTTGAAGATAATGCTGATGTATCATTAGAGAATGCTTTTAAGCGTCGTATTCTTACAGCGTTTTTATATGCAGAAGCGGATGCCCGTACTCCTTATGGAGCTACGGGTTATCCCGTTTATACAAGTGGAGAACTTAAATTAGAATCTGTATTAGCTGCTCTTTCGACAGATGAAACTTATAGTGAAGATATTCGTAAAGATTTTGAATCTCTTGGTAACGCATTAGATCTTGATATTAAACATGCTTTTAATCCATCTATTGTGAATACTGCTACATTTGATGAGATGGATTATGCCTATATGGCTCGTGTTTTAACTGCTGCTTACTTTAAGTTAAAAGGTCTTACTGCGGAACAAAGACAAGCTCGTTTTGGAGCTAATTATCGAGATGTTTCTCGTAGTGGATTTAAGGCTTTAATTCTTGCTGAGTTTAATAAAGAACTTGAAGAGTATAAAGCTCGACCTAATTTTATTCCTACAAGATTCAACGATATTTTTGTAGCAAATGTACTTACTGATTTGAATAAAGGTAATAGTCAAATCTTTAATTATTTTCTTGATTATATTGATAAGAACTATGGTATTAATCGTAAGCGTGCTTATCAAAATAATAGGATTGTTGATGATGAAAGTACAGAAGAAGGACAACGTGATGCTATTGAAGATATTGAAGTAATGTGGGATGATTTGCAAAAAGAACGTATTGACAGAAAGAATACGTTAGCATCTCATGTTAAAGCTCAAATAGCTCTTCTTGTAGGTTCGAGTAATTTCAAAAATAGAACTGCTAATAAAGCATACATTCCTGCTCCTATTGATATTAATGTTTTATGGAATAAACTTATTGAGGCACATCTTTACGATATTCAACCTCAAGATGTATATAATAGATTGCAACAACTTGCAGCTATAAATGATGAGTTTACTCCTATTCTTGAAATATTCCAACGAGTATTTGAAGATGATGGTTCTGCTGCTTCTGATTATGATAACTCTTTTGTATATGCTTATATTTCTGGAGTTAAACTTGCTGTTATTCCTGTAAATATTATGGCATTAGAAGGTGGTAATAATGCTACTATTTATCAGAATAATCGAGAATCATTTGGTGTTAAAACTTATATTGATAGATTTGAAAGTGTTTTAAGTACAAATATTGAATTTGGATTGTATAATAATCTGAATGATGTACTTTATACTAATCCTAAATCTAAACGTATTTTTGAACCTATTTCAAAACGTAGTAAGATTGATAAAGCAGCTCTGTTAGATAAACAGATGTCTGTAATTAATTACTTAGGATTAGCAATTACTCGTGATGCTCTTACTCAATATTATAATGCAAATGATAATGTAAATGAAGTATATTCAAGAGTTAATTCTCTTCTTGAAAATGTAGTTAATGATACTAAACATCGTGTTAATACATATCGTGGCAAAGAAATTCCTGCACATAATATTAATGGATATTTATATTCATTAGCACAAATTGCTACTTATGATTTTAACAGTTTTACGAATATGAGTTATCTTGATGTTCAAGGTAAACTTAATTATTCACCTCAGTATGATAGTATGCTTACAAAATTCCTTCGTGGATTTATTACTCGTACTGGTGTAAATACTGAATATATTAAACATATATTTAAGGATTATCTTAATGACCCGACTTTAACTGCTCCGGGTGCAGAAGATAATATTCTTATTTATGACGAAAAGACTGGTCTTGGAATATTTACTAAAAATAGTATTGGTGAATATGAAGTAAATCCTGCATTTATTTCTGATGTTGAACGTTGTTATCAGTTTGCATTATCTGCATTTAATGGTGTTAAGATTGGAAATAAAGGTTTGAAATATCGTGAAGTACAAGGTGCTCTTTATACATATACCGAAGTTATTCTTAATATGCTTGGTCAATATGTATTCTTAACATCTGATAGTCCTCGTAGTTATATGATGACTACAAAACGACTTGAAGTTGATGATTTATTTATTAAAGATTCTTCTAAGCCTCGTACTTCAATTCACGTTAAGACTTTTGGTTCTAATTATACACCTGCGGCTGTTGCAGCACATCCTAAATCTGTATTTATCTTTTCAGGTAATACTAAAAGTCGTGCAATAGGTGCTCCAGCAACATCTGGACAAGAATCTATTCGAGGTCTTAAAAATACTATCGAAATTGATGGTTTTAAGGGTGAGAATATTACTCCGAATAAACCTACGACAACAGATTATTTTACTGATGCAGATTATGATGCCTATGTAAAAGATTTTGAAAGTCGAGTAGTTCCTTTTATTAATGATGCTATTTCTCGTGGATTGAATATTTATCTGCCGATGAATGGTATTAGTAGTAGATTAGCTACTCATGCTCCTCGTATATATTCTTATGTTACTGAATATTTAGATAATCTTGTTGCACGAAATAAGTTTGTTCGTATAACAGATAATCCGATAAATGAAGAATCCAATGTTTTTCATTCTATCGAAAAGATTGTAAATAGTGATATCTTTAAGTTTAATACTTTTGGGCAAATTATATTTCAATTAAGAGATAATAGTGACGAGAATCTTGCTCAAATGAAAACTCGTCATAATCGAAAGTATTGGAATGGTAGAGCTATTTATGATGCAAAAGGTATTCCGACTGGTAAGGCGTTTCAGTTCTTGAATATTACTTATATTGAGAATGGTAAGAATATCACATTACCTGCTCATATTGCAAAGATAAATAATGTAGATGTTACAGAAGTTTATCGTAATATGATTGCACAAATTCGCAATGAACCTTATGATGAAAATCTTGTTGCTAATACTGGTAATATTCGTGATTTCGTAACTGCTTATATTCGTTGGAACGCTACAACTGGTGTCGATAGTTTTGAAAATATTGCTAAAAGTATTTACGATACTAATATCAAAACTGATACAAGTGTCGTTACTACTTTCGATAGTTATTTAGCAGATTTAGTTCAAGAAGTATATAATCAGAAAGCTAATGATTGGATTAAACGTCGCAAAGCTGATGGTAAAGAATATACTCTTGATACTATCCCTACATTAAAGAAAGAAAGTTTGTTAAATAGCGCTCGTCAGCACGTTCTTGCTACTTATGATATTATGGATAATGATGGTGTTCGATTAAGTTTACTTAAAGTATTACTTAATCATACTATTTATAACCATAGTATGAATGCTATATTTAATGGTGATATTGAAGAATATAAAGATACAGTAGACCTCAATAAACGTGTAGCACAAGTTATTAAGAATGGTCTTAATTCTATTGATTCAATTCATAACGATACTCCTCGTAAAGTTGTTGTTATGGAAGATATGAATTTCAATAGCAATATTCTTGATAAAATGGGTATTCAAAATGAAGCTATTTTGGATGCTTATCGTGCTACTGCTACTATTAATGACTCTCAGTCTATTATGACTGATGTAGGTCTTATTAAACTTTTAAAAGCCACTGGTCGTTGGAATCCAAGTGAACCTTTGTATCAATATATTACTGATTTACAAGACCCGACTAAAACATTTAATCCTACATCTTACGCTAAGGTTGTAGAACAAGTTAAATTGTTTGGTACAACTCGTCGTCGCCGTGGTGATTTTTATCATGCTCCGGCTGTAACTGGTAATGAAGTTGATATATTTGCTGATGAAGTAGATAGTGTTCAAATAAAAGACTCAACTGTTATTCTTTTTGAAAGTATGACACGAGGTAGTGCTATTGGTCAATTATATGATTGGATGATTCAAAATAATATTGACCAAGTTAGTCCTATTTCTGCTGTTAAAGTATCTGGTATTACACCAGTTAAAATTCATAATGACCAAGGTGGTCTTGATATTGAAGCATTAAATCGAGTAGATGATAGGTCTATTCTTTATATGCAAGATAGTGATTTTGTTATTCAACAAGATATTAAAGCTGATTTGCTTGATGAAACTACTATTTTAGGTGGTCAGTTAGTTAAGCAGATTATGGAAGGTCTTGATTGGAATAATGCTATCTATAAATTAGACGGTAAAGATGTTACTGGTAAAGAGCTGTTTGATGAATTTCAAAAGACATTAGCTACTAATATTCGTGAAGATGCTATGCAATTACTTTACGATATTGGTGGTATTGATGAGAATGGTGAGATTCGAACTGATGCTCGTGGTGCTATTCAAATTGATATAAATAAACTTGTTAATCGTTTTCAAGAAATTATATCGGATGATGTTGATGCTATAACTATTCGAAAAGCTCTTGAAATTAAAGAAGATGGTCTTCCTATTATGCCTTTATCTTATCCGGTTATTAAAGGTAAGTTAGAGAAGATACTTGCTTCTATGTTAAGTAAACAAGTTATTAATAAATATCTTCCCGGATTTCATGCTCCTATTCGAGCAGATATATTTACTGCAAGTAATGAGTTAATCAAACATAATGAGTTCTATTCTGATAAAGAACTTTACAATAAAACTATTGATGAACTTGTTGCTAATGGTTCTATCACATATGCTTCAAGTTTTATTAAAGAATGTAAACGAACTGGTAGAAGTCTTGAATTACAAGCTGAATATCGTGAGGATGAAAATTACCATTATGCAGAAGTTATAGTTAATCCGTGGAAAATGGATTTCTATAAAAATATTGGTACTGTTAAAACTATTACTAATGAAGATGGTACAACTAAGGATATTATAACTGTTGATATTGACAAACTTGATGTTGAAGCTCGTCGGATGATAGGCATTCGTATTCCTACCGAGGGTAAACAATCAATGGTTGTATTTGAAGTTGTTGGTTTTCTTAATAATAATGCTACACAAGCTATATTTCCACAAAGTCTTATTACTCGTACTGGCTGGGACTTTGATATTGACTCGATTTACGCCTACTATCGCAATATAATTTTTGAGCAAGACAAATATATACCTGTCGAATTTAAGTCGAAATTTGATGCCTCGCAGGCCCAAATAGGGGGTAAATTCACACGGTCGGTATTTAAGCAAAAGTACATCGAATTAGCTATTACTCCACAAGAATTTACTAATTTAACAAGTCATAATTTTAATGCTATTGTTAAGTGGATTAGCCGGTATTATAATCCTAATTTAGTACCTACTAATGCAAATCAATCTCCTCTCAATAATATAATTGAATTAATTAAAGAGGATTTGCAAGATGTTAAAAGTAATCCGGAATATACTAAGATTCTTAAATCTATTCTGCATAATTTACAGTATGGATTTGCAAAGAATTACGGTGATGTAAATAGTTTAGTTCGAGAATATCTTGCTAATAAGCGAGATGGTGTTACTGAAGATTTTGGTAATTACACTCAAACTCAACGTGCTTATACTTCGGATTTATTAATTCGTGCTCATAAAGCTATTAATGATTTAATTAAGTTTGTTAAGAATGTTAATAGTCAGTTAGCTACTATTGATATTTCTCCTGATACAATTAGTAATTTTGATACTATTAAATCAAAATTCCAATATCTTGTTGAGGATACTGATAAAACTATTGTTCCTCATTTAAGTGCTATTCAAAGTAATATTGATAAAGCATTTAATGCTTTTACAAAAGACTTTGTTCAAAACGAGAGTATTTATGAATTGAATAGTAGAGAAGCTCGTGATAATCATTTGATTGATATTATTACAGCTGTTCTTTCTAATCCAAATCATGCTGAAGAAGTAAATAAACCCAATGGTATGGCTGAAATTCAAGCTGTATCTGACCGTGATAATGCTCTTTGGAATTATACTCTTAAAACTTTGAATCCTAATAATCTCATGGATAAGATTACTCTTAATAACATGAGTATGGGTTCAACAGTTCTTAAAGGTCATTCTGTTAATTTCGATACTTTAATCGCAACAATTTCTACTTTACATGGTAGATTACTTAAAGGTATTCGTCGTAAGATTAGTCTTAATTCTTTACCGATACCTAAAGGTTTTGCTGATAGAAGTGAAATGTACACTGTAAGTGATAAAGGTGTACCTCGATTAACAAGTAAATATAAAGAGTTTTTAGCTAAACGATATGGTGCTGAAAATATCCAATTATTGCCAAAAGAAAATGCTCTTTGGGTTAATGATGTTTGGATTAATAATGATGCACTCAATGAACATTTAGATATTAGTGGTGAACGAGTTGAACTTCAAATGAATCAGTTTACTTCTGGTATTCTTGATGTTCTTAAAGCTGGACTTGGATTTAATCTTAATGTTCATACTTTAAGTGTAGCTCGTGCTATATCATCTGGTGTTACTATTGAACTTTACAATGATAAACCTAATAGATTCACTAATGAAGATGCTTTTATTCATCAACCTGCTATTGTTGAAGCAGTTAATCGAATGGAAGTTCAATCATTAAGTCGTGGTAATTTTACAATTCTTGATGCTGTCGAAGCAATTCGTTCAGATTATAGTATAGAACTTGCTAAGATTTATGCTGATTTAATTGTTAAAAAAGAAATTACTCCGGTTGAATCTCATGATGTTATAATGACTGTTGCAAGCGGTAAAAGTAAAACTAAAACTCTTACTGTTGGACAGCTTAATGAATTAAAAGATAAATTACCGAATATAAGTATTAATGAAATCAGTGGTAAATATGGTTATCAAACTACTGAGGAATTATTAGATAATATTAAAAATCGTGATAATCGTACAGCAGATTGGTTATTACGTCAGATTAGCGTTCTTGGTAATTTTGTTGAATATAATGAAATTGCTACTAATTTGATTGACCTTAACTTTATGCTTAAAAGTGAAAGTAGGGTTGATAGTTTCTTTAAGGCTGACCAAAAAGAACGTAAACTTGCTGAATATTATTATCCAGTAAAAACCTTAAAAGAACTTGTAAATGATAAATATAATCAAACACTTCGATTTATTGATGAATATATCGAAGAAAATGCTGGTAATCCTAAAGCAATAGATGCGATTAAAGCTGCTTTTACTCGTGAAAGTTCTGATGCTTTTAGACGGCATTATAAACCAAAAGATGTTAAAGGTAATCCTCTTGCTGCGATTACTTATTCTGATATGAAACTGTTTCGTTCGGAACTTCCGAAACGAAATGATATTATGACACGTCGTGAACTTATTGAGGATTTGGCTGTTGGATATGAAACTCCTAATAAGGTAATTCTTGATAATGGTAAAGACATTATTGAAAGTATATTTGTTGGCTCATTTGAAGGTTATCTTGATGGCAATAAATTTAATGATACTGAAAATCAAAGTGCTTACGGAGTAATTCAAGCTCGTTATCAGTATGCACATTGGTTAATGGCTAATGGTTTCGGTGATGTTTTCATTACTCGAAATCATCACATTGCTAATACGATTTTAGGTCAGATACTTCAACGTAAAAATTCGATTGATGAATCTACTTATAAATATGTTACTGATAGTATTATGAACTATCTCGTAAGTATTAACGGTGGATTAGATAATGGACTTGTTAAAGTTCTTCCTATTTTAACACCTGATAATACTCCGGAAATTCTTACTACATTAGGTATTCATACAGAAGAACAACTTAAAGAACAAAAACTTATCTTTAAGACTCTTTTGAATACTGTTAAAGATGGTTATACACCTGAAAGTTTTACTCAATATACTAAACTTTCACTTGCTCAACAAATTCAATTTATTCAAAAAGATAGTACATTAAGAGATTATATTGAGAAATCACCTGAGTTCAGAGGTGATAACATATTTAAGTATTTAACAGTTCGTAAGAATAATCGTTCTGTACCTTATGATGTTATTAGAATCCAACGTGATGATAATGATGTCAATTCTTGGTCTAATATGACTGATAGTATTCTTCGTATGTGGGATAGTAAGATTCCTTATATTGCTCATACAATACGTCAGTTATTAGTTTATACTTATGTTACAGAAGGTTTTAATTATGCTTATAATGTTTCAAAATATATTCCAATTGAACTTATAAGCACTAATCGACCTAATGCAGAATATGATGCTTTATGTCGTGAAGTTCATTATCCTGACCCTTCTGTTAATCTTGGTAATTACGCAGAGAACTTAAGAAATGCTGAAAAAGCTGTATTTGATGGAAATGTAGATATTACACCTGTTATGAGTTTAATATCTCGTATGAAATCAGATATGAATCCAGTATTATTAAGTGATATACAAAAACGTTATCGTTGGGAAGCAAATAAGAATAAAGCTACTATTGGTTATGTTCAAAATGCTAACGGCGAAAATGTTGGCACTGGTTCTTATATTGATGAAAATGGTAATATTCAGAATTTCTATATTGAAACTGAAGCTCGATTAATTAATTCTGAATATGCTAATGCAGAATATGTAACTGAAAGGATTACTCGTAGTAAGAATCGTGTATATAAACGATATGCAATTCCTACGAATACAAATAGTCCGTTAAAGCAGATTTATGTATTCTTACCTGTTAATCCTTTACTTCGTAATGAAGCATCTTTAATGACTGGTGACATTAGTATTATACCTACTTATCAAGAAGGTATGATGGCACAAGTTCAAAAAGATGGTGAAACTATTGTAACTGATAGATTATCAATTATTACAGATTCCGATGCTATTCACAAATTCATGTTAGCTATTGATGATAATGAATCAGTCCAAATGGATGAAAATTCAGATTTCAATGATGCTAATATGATTGAAACAGAAGATGCTATTGATAGTACTATTGATGTTGAAACGGAAGATGTGATTGATACTGATGTTGCTTCTGTATCTGATACAGATTTTGAAGTATTAAATTCAGTTGAAGTTACTACTCCTACATTCATCAATGTTGAACATACACATTCTTCTGCAAGTGATGTTATTTATAATGAATTAGAATCTTCTGCTTCATCTATTTTTGTTACTACACAAGCAACTCATTCTTTCTATAAAGGTTATCATAAATCTGCAATTCAAGTAGATTATAACAAGTCTGCTTATGAAGAAGCTCTTCGTGTAGCTCCTATGTTAAAGAATGGTAATCTTTATATTAACGGTGACGTTCTGATTGATGCTAATAGAGATTTCAATTATTTGGATGATTGGACAAAAACTTTTATTAGTAATCTTTACAGAATTAATCCTATCATGACTTCGGTTAGTACCGTTTTAAATGATGGTGTTGGTCGAATAATTGCAGAAACATATATTGATGTTCCTCGTAGGAATATTAATATTTATGGTGATAATGAAAAATTATATTCTCGTGTTGTTCATGCTGATGTTCCTACAAGAGATGGTTTACGAAATTCTCTTGTTGTAGATTCTAATATTGCTATTGAAACTTTGAAAATTATGGATAGAATCCAGAAATTTTTGAATAATAACAATGTTGGAAATCGTGAGGAATTTATGAATATCTTAAAATCCTTCGATGATGAAAGTTTTGAAGGTGGTATTCAAAGTGCTCTTGAAGAACGAGATATTGCTGCAATGAAAGCTACTTATAGTCGTTTGGCTAATTTGAGTAGTTCTGTTTATGATGCTATCAAGCAATTATGGGCTATTACTAAGGATTTGAATTATGAAGAGATTCGTTCAAATTATGGTGCGGCTCTTGATTACAAAGATAGACTTGTAATGATGTTAAAACTTGCTTCTCATTTTAGTCCATATCTTACTCTTGAAGAAATCAAAATTCAAGATACAGTTTATGATGCTGAAAGTGAAGAAGGTAAGGAATTATTTACTAAAGAATTTGGTGAATTAAATAATAATATAGCTCGACTTAAATCTCTTGCAACAAAAGTTGCTGAAATACGGTCTAATGTCATTCAATCTGTTAAGGATGTGGTAACTTGGGCTGTAATTGATAAAAGCCGTAATCCTAAATATATTACCGCGTTTAGTAAGATTAAAGAGTATCTTGCTTCACATAATGGTAGTCTTGAAGGATTTGATGTTAATAGTGTTGAAATAACAGAAGATGAGTGGTTAGAAATTCAACATTTGTTATTTGAACTTAATAAAGATATTAATAAGACACAACTTTGGCTTGATTCTGCTTTTACAACTGGTATTACTTTAATTGATATTACTGGTAAAGCATGGGATGAAGCTAATTATAAAGCTAAGAAAGCAGCTCAACGCATTAATGATGAACTTGAAAGTGCACTTGAAGAGTTCCAACCGGGACTTTCTAAAAATGCTCGTGCTCGTGAAAAGTTAATGCACAAATTCATTAATGAATATGGAGATTTAATCGGTAGTTATAAAACTGAAGGTCTTGGAGATTCGACCGGTACTTTACGAAAAGATATTCGTGATGCTATTTATAAGAATCTTTATACTGACAGTGGATTTGTTACAAGAACTACTGCTGAAAAGACTCTTGAAATCATTGATGATATTATAAAGAAATATAATGAAAATCATACTTGGAACATTGTTCCATTAAGTGATAATGAAGCAGCTAAACATCTTGCTGAACTTACTGAATTAAGTAATCGTGAGAAACTTGTTTATTTACAAACTCACGACCTTATTGAACTTAGTCTTATTACTGATATTAGTGGTAAACGTGAAAACGTTCTTTATAAACTTGATTTTGGTAATACTCCGGTATCAGATGAATATGCAGCTTTAAGTGATAAAGAACAAAAGTTACTCAATACTATTCGTAATCTTATTCAACGAACTATTCGTGAATATGACGGTAACTGGATTAACTATTATGGTAGATGGGATGAGGTAATGCCTTTTATTCCTCAAGCTACATTAGGTCAATCTGCTAAACAATTTGTTAGTATTCCTATGATTCATAAAGATAGGTATTATACTGACATTGATGGTACTAAACGATTTGTTACAAAAGCTCAAACTTTACAAGTTCCTAAACATATTCCTGTATTTAATATTCGTAAAAAGTACAAATCTGAAAGTTATACTGAATACGAAGCTCGAATTGTAGAATTGTTTAGTGAATGGTTTGATAAAAATAATAAACTTCCTATTACAGTTAAACCTTCAACTCTTCGTGAAATTAGACATTATAACGATGCTGTAATGCTTGAAAATAAAAAGTATAAAGCTAAGGTGATGTCTTATGATATTGTTGATGTAATGAAAGGTTTTACACAAGAACTTTATAATCTTCGTGCAATTAATAATTTTGAAACTGATTATCAGCTTACAAAATATTTAATGAACGAACGTGGAGTTTCTGGTGTAGCACCTCGTGATATTATTAAAAATGCGAATGAACAGTTAAATAACATGGAACGCCGTATTTTTAATTTTAGTAAATACAATAGTGCTCTTGATGTTTCTGCTGGTGCATTATTGCGTTATACTTCTATGACTTTCATGTATCTCAACTACACCGCTGGTATCACTAATATTCTTAAAGGTGTTACTGATATGATAGTTGAATCTACTGCTAATAACTTTGTTGAAAGCAAAGATATTATGAAATCAGGTCTTCGTGATGTTATTAAAACTATTCCTCATTTCTTACGCGATATTAATTCGACAAGAACTGATGATGTACTTGTAGCAATCATTAAAGACTTTGATGATATTTATCAAGATACTCGTGATGTAACATCTTCTGATACTGGAACTTCCTATTGGATTAAAGCTATGCGAATGGTTGATACTGTTGGCTATGCTCCTAATAACATGGGTGAGTTCATTATGCAGTTTGGTATGTTACTTGCTGCTACACAATCTCATCGAGTAGTTGGTGGTAAAATTATGGCTTTCAATGATTTTTATAATGATAATCTTGAAAAATTATTACAAGAGGTTCTTACTAACGAACAATATGATAAATATCTTATTTTCAAAGAAGATTTAGATGCTGAGATAGCTCGTGAAGAAAAACGTACTTCAAAAGAGTATTTATGGAATCACGATTATGCTTCTCAATATCTTAAATCACATTATAATTTACTTTCTGATGAACAACGTAAGAAAATTGTTGATTCTCGAAAGACTGATAAAAAAGTTCAACGTGAAGCTTTTGATAAATACAATACTCTTCGTTCGGAACTTAAACTTGAAGATGGTCGTTTGAGTTTTAATCCTGAAAGTGGTCTTACAGAAGAAACTCTTTCGGAGTTCCGTGGTCGAGTTAAAGCTATTAACCAATCATTACATGGTATTTACAATCGTGTAGACAGAAATAGTTTACAAGATGCTGCTTTTGGTGATTTGTTAATGCAATTTAAGAAATGGGTTCGTCCTAACTTTGTTCGTTATTTCGGTCGTCGTTTCGGTCGTATATTTTATAATGAACAATTAGGTTCTTATGAAGTTCCTGTATTTAATCCTATGTTTGATATGTTTAGAAGTGGTAGTCAAGCCTTCAAAGATAGTCTTAATGATAACAATACTGTTATCGACTATATGAAAGGTATTGGTAACTTCTTCAAAGGTGTATCAAGTTGGTTACTTAATGTAGGATTCTATTATAATACTCTTCCCTTAAATGAACAGATAGCAACTATGAAATTTGCTCGTTTAATGGGTGCTTTAGCTTTCAGTGCTCTTGCTGCTATGACACTTGGTGCATTTAAGAAAGATGATGATGACGAAGATAATATTTTGTATCAGCACGCTATGTATGCTGCAACAACTTATTATCAACAAATGATTGAACCTATGCCAGTATTTGGTTGGATGGCTACAATAGAACAAACTGCAAATAGTTTGTTTGCTGGTCAGAAAACTTTACAATCTGCATATAAACTTGTTAATCTTACTGTTCAAGGTCTTTGGGTTGATGATGATGAACTTATTTATGATAGAGGTATTTATAAGGGACAAGATAAACGTGCAGTTGCATTACGTCAAGCTGTTCCTGTTCTTCGTCAAATTAATAAGTTTAATAATCTCGGTGCTACTATGTCTTATTACAATATGTATAATCCTTTTGGTATTACATTTAGTGGTGTTAGAGAAATGATTAGTCCGAAAGACAGTGATAACTACGAGGACGAATAGTCTAATAGAGTAAACGCCGGATATTTGCCCGTGGCAGTGCTTCCCAGCCTGCTACGGGCATTATCTTTTGTCGGTGGTACATTTGTCTAACTGACAAAAAAAAGACCGTCAGAACGCCTAAAAATAGGCACTCTGACGGTCTGTTCGTATCACTTATTATGTTAGTAATATCGTTATTAATAATAACAACAATTATAGTAGTAATTAAAGTTGCAACATAGATAGCTCAGCCCTTCGGGCTTCGCTGACCCGGTGGGGCAGGAGGTTGCACGCCCACTTGTCGCGTTTATTCGCCACCGTTTTCAACATCTTTCGGTTTATCAAAAGATATTGATATGTTTCATTATTAATAACAGTAAATTCTTTATCAGTTAAAGCAATAATCCAATCTCCTTTATTAAGTCGAATTATATTTTCTCTAAACATAATAAACATCCAACCATCGGAAAAATGACAATATCTACAAAAACTAACACATTCTGAGATATTAGCACCATCCCATTGGACACCTAATAATCTAACATTTTTCTTTACATTTAGTCGCTTAATCATAAACTACCTTTTAAGACCATTAATAGCCCATTGAAGAACAAAACCCAGATGTTCCCAGATTTTATCTTTAATATCACGACGAGCTACACCACATCCCATATCATGGTCATAAGTTGAAGGGTTTACACAAGCAGCTATACCGACAGTATCGAATCCAGTTAGAGTAGTATCGCAAACAACTGTTGTCTTTTCACCAAGACGTAAAGAATAACCTTCTTTTATGAAATTAAGTACATCACCTTCTTGAATTTTGTTAGGACTTAAAATCATATAATAAGCCTTTTCAAATACATCTTTTGGTGAGAAAGATTTATAGTTATCAGAATAAATAACTTCATAACCTTCTTCAATAGCATCGTTAGGATTACGAGCACGATTCAAGTCATAAACTATTTCATTACCATTAATCCTATAAGCTACACGAGCTTTAATCAGTTTAACACCGATATAATAATGTTCACCTTGCGGAATATCTGATTTAGTACACATCTTATTTTGATTTATTACATTAGACCACTTTTACCAAAACCATTTTCACCACGTTCAGTTTTGCTTAGTTCATCTTTAGAAGATTTAATATCAAATACTGCACGTTTCTTTTCAACAATTACACCTTGTGCAAGTCTACTATTAGGAATAATAATATAACTAAAAGGTGTAGGATTTTGTACTATAATTCCACTGTTACCACGCCAGTCATTATCTACAGTACCAAATTTAACATCTAATAAAGTAGTACTTGAAATACCACTGCGAGGACGAATCTGCATTTCATCTTCTTCAGGTATTTCAGTATAAATATTAGTTTCAAATTTAACAGTTTTATATGGGAGAATGATATTAACTGCGTCAATATTATTTATAACCATATATTCCAGAAGAGTTTTTCCTTCAACTGGTTGATTTACTGCATGACGAATAGATTTATGAAGTGTATTAAAATCAATAACCCATTCGAGATTAGCATAATTCCTATCATACAAAGCGCTTGTCATATATTTATCGCCACCTATTACAGCAGCAACATCTCTTTGACTAAAAGCTGGAAGATTAGGATTAAATTTGGCTCGTAAATCGAAACCGGAAGCTCCAGCACTTTTATACTCTGGAACTTCCGCATTATCGACATACAATCCTATAAGACTTTCTTTCATGCTATCTTATTGTTCAGATTGTGGGATTTCACTTACATCTGCGGTACGAATATTATACCCTTCTTCTCCAATATATTTTGCCATTTTAAGGAGATGACGTATAGGAATTGGCATCCTATCGTCACCTCCTTTCTTTCTAACACCAATAAAACATTTGGCATTAGTCATTCTACATTCTTCAGGTAATTGACTTGGATATTGAGCTAAAGCCCAACTTGCAAGCAAAGGAATAATTTCCCAACTACCAGAAGCACTTGGAATTTGACAATTATCAGAATCGAAACTATTTACAGTACCATCAGAATATATAACTACTTCTGTAATCATTTAGGCACTTAAACGTTGAACTAATTTATTAAAGGCTGTCTGACCGAGTTTGAAAGAATTACCCTGCGTAATAGAATCGAATTTATTGAGATTATCTTTATATTCAATTCCGTTATTAATATATGAAGTAACACCGTTATAAAGCCAAAGCATTGTACCGCGATGACTATCTTGTCCGGGGCCACGTTCAATATAATTAACCATAGCATGTAACTGATTCTTCTTACGAGTAGAAATAACATCATTCTCATAAGGAATTTTACCGATACCACCACATTTAGCAATAAATTCTTTCTGATTAGCATCACAAATTAAATCCGTGATATAATCAATCATCACATCATCATTAATCTTAATATTCTCAGCAGCTTCAAGAATCAGCTTAGCTTGTTCAGAATATTTAAGAGTGTCACGCATCATTTGAGCACCTATTGCTAAATTAGCTTTAACATTTTTAGTATGCTTGAATCGAACCATATTCTTACAATGATTCAAAGCAGCATTCAATGTATTGTTACATACAACACGAATATCAGTAAAACAAGCTTGAATACTACCACTTCCATCATGACTTGTAGTAAAAAGGATATATTTCTCCATTTCATCTTTTGCAATTTCATAAGTAGGAAGTTTAGCAGTAACAAAGATTCGTTCACCAATACCTAAAACACCAGCAGTCTGAATGATAACATCTTTTGGATTAATTACCATTTGACTTTTACAAACTTGATATATAAAATCCATAGCTTCTGTATTCTGAACAGGTTCATACCTACTACCAACAGTACCAAGAATTTTATAATTATCTTTACGATATGTAGCGTATACATCATCTACGCGAGCACCTTTTTCCGGAATAATGATAACATCACCATTGGACATATGACAAGCGTAATGATTACCTTCTTTTACTAAATATTTAGCTTCAGAAGGAATAAAACTTGCAAACATCGGAGCTAAAGCTACTTCATAATCCATATTAGTAATACGAATGATTTCGTCAGGAGTTTTAGCTTCTTCAACGACAGTTCCAAGACCATGCCAAGGAACATCTTTCAACGAATAGAATGAATAAGTATTTCTATTAGAATTAAATTCAATATTCGCAGCCATAATTAAATTAGTTAGTTTATATTACAATTCAATAATACGAATATGAGCAATGTCCTTATGTTCAGCACCAAGTTTACTAAACAGAAGTTCTTTCTCATTTTCAGCATCTTTAAGATTCAAAAATGTAAGAGCTTCATTATGGTCATCAATCCACTCTCCACCATCTTTGGTTACATTTTTAAGAAAACCTTGTTTCTCACCAGCGATTACTTTTGTAATCAAATACTTTTTACTCATAGCTTAATTAATTTTAATTTGTTTAATGATAGACTACTTATATATAGCAGTTTCAGACGTAACAATCTCCATATCAATTTTATCCATGACATGAGCTATTCGTTCAGCACGAGCAATATCTTCGTCAGATTCATTGGATGCCTTAGCCCAATTATCAAGCTCCTTAATAGCTTTCTTATCAAATTTAACAGTATAAATATAATCATCACCTAATTTATCATGAATATATCTACCTACCTCTTTTGCTAAGCTAATAGGAACATCAACTGTAATACTAATAGAAGCAATCTTATCTAATTCTTCTTTATGTTTCTCAACGAAAATATTATCTTCCGGCGGAAGTGGTGTTTCTGTTATATGAAGCAATGAAGTAATAATAGGGTCTAAAGCATTTTCATTAAGTGAAACACTTTCCGACTCTTTTGTATAAACAGTAAAATCAGGAAATTTAAGACTATAATTACCAGATTTACCAACTTGACCAAATATATGTAAAGCATCAACAACCGAAGATTTAAGTCTACCAGCTATTTTATCAAAACTTGTATTCCTATCACGAAGTCTTTTAATTTCATCTTTATTATAAGCAATATTAGCTTTTTGAGCATCAATTATTTGTCGATAAGCACGAAGTTTATCTTCAAGTTCACTTTCAGCAATAGCTAATTCTTCTGCAATTTCTTCCGTTATCTCGCCGTCATTCTCTTCTATCTGCAAAACAAGATAATCATATTTTTGCGCAATACCAAATAAATTACTCATAAATTGTCAAAATAATTTTTGTTCAACATAACCTTTTTTAACATTATAACCTTTCTCTTTACAGATATAAGTTAATTGTTTATGAATACTATCATATCCATCAGCAGTATTATCAAGATAAAAATCCCAACCAGTATAATTCTCTAAATCACACTCAGTTTTATCACTGGATGTATCATCCATTTTAGTATTACGGAAAACACGAATTGTAGTTAATTCAATTTCATTCTGACGAGCAAAATCTTTAATACAATTCAATTCAAATTGTTCTCGAATATCAGGAATAATAAAATAATCACAAGGAGTAGTTCTGATTCTATTTATAACATCATCAATAAACACTCTGTCATTATCAAATCTTAATAGTTTACCAAAATGAAGTAAACACTTACGATATGTCAGTTGTTCATCAATACCGTAACGATTAACAATATAAGGAGATTTAGATAACTTAAAATAATGAGAATCTAATTGAGATACATTACAATTTGTAACAGCAGCTACAATACGTTTAAGCATTGTAGCCATAGGATATATCTCAACTTTACCAGCGAGCATACCTTCAAGGTATTCAGTAACATAAGTTTTACCTGTACCTTTTCTACCACCGATTAAAATTAATTTACCAGTCATATAATCTTAATTAATTATTTCTTCAGGAAAGTTAGCAAATACATTTTGTCTACCTTCTTGACCATGTAACACTCTTAAAGCAGCTTCTTTCTTAACTGCTAAAATAATACTACGTTTGAATAACTTATTATAAATTCTAACCATTTCACGAGCAACATATGAATTACCATTTGTCATACCGTGACGATTATTAATTTCAATAAGAAGTTCTTTAAGCGTTTTCTTTTCGCTTTCGCTCCTGCTCTCGTTCATACATATATTGTTTGTTATACTCATAAATAGTATTAAATGTTTCACCAGAAACACAACCATCATAATCAGGAAGTTCCTCTTTTATAATATTATCTATAATATTTGTAATAGCAATACAAATACCAAGATTTCTTAATTGAAGAGTACTACCTTCTTCAAAAAACTTGTTTTGTTCATCTTGTGGAACATTACATTTACTAAGAGCTTTAGCAAATACTTCTTGAAATTTTGAACGAGATATATAATTATTATTAGCCATAGTAGTTTATTTAAAATAATTAATAATACGACCTGTTTCATTAGGGAATCTAACAGCAATATCTTCTGCAATCATTTTAGCAATTTCAATCATTTGAGGATGTGCAGCTTTATGATTACGAAGAGGAAGGAAACCTTTATTCTCAACAATAGTGAGTTTGGGATAAACAGTTTCAAGATGTTCACCAATCCACATATCGAGAGTACCAGATACATAAATATCTGATTTAGTAGCAGTAGGAAGAACCGAACGAGCTAATTGAGCAGGTTCACCATCATTAGTTAATTCTTGATATACAGCTTCATTACCAGCAACAGCATCATAAAATTTCTCTAATGAATCTTCATTCTTAAACGGCGGCTCAATTACATTAATATTCTTACCATATTTATAACCAAGTCTACCTTTAGCATAGTTGCACCAACGAGTACTTTCTTGCATAAAACTCATTTCACGATGACGAACTGCTTCATGAGTAACACCTCTGTCGGTTGTAATTTTATAAGTAACATTATAAATCTCCGGCGCACGTTCACATATTTCAGCATCTGAAGCAATTCGAAGACTTACATCAATACCATATTCAAGTTTAGCAATAATATCTTCATCATCAAACAATAAATGAGAAAACTCTTTACTTAAAAGAAGCATATTATAAAACAAATCATTAACTTCGCTTGGATGATAAATATCATTATAAATGGCTTTCATTTTACGACTATTACTCATAATATCAAGAAATACTCGATATGAAAAACCAATATAATTACCAAGATAAGACCAACGAATATAAGGACTTAATTTAACAAATTCTCGAACAATACGATTCGGAATTGAAACAACATTAAAATAAACATATTCATGTTCAAATATAGCAGTATGACCATCAATAAGTCTATTTCTACAAAATGTTTCAGCTGAATCAGGTTTGATACCACCCTCTTGTTTAGTACAAACTTTACCGATTAATTCAATCTTTCTAAGACCAGAATAATCGCAAAATTCGATTGTAGGTTCTACAACATTCATAGCTTTAATTGTATTAATTTAGACGCGACCAGTGGGCGTGCAACCTCCTGCCCCACCGGGGAGCGAAGCCGCTGGGCGAAGCCCAGCAGGCGGAGCCACACAAATTACATCTCCTGTCGCTTCTCGAATTGCGACAGTAATTGTTTACGAGTTACTTTACATTCTTTAAGACTAATTCCAATTCTATTACAGATACTTATAACATCCATAATAGTAACACACTGACCACCCCACATAACATTCCATAAATCGTTAGCTTGAACTTCCCAAATATAATATCCACCAAATTGAATTTTATAATTGTAACAAGTCTTACGATTTAATTGAATATTATTTTGCACACAAGCAGCAAAAAAATGAGCAAAATCAGTGAAATCTTTCAATTTAATAACTGCATCATTCCATAATCTAACAACTCCATTAGTTGATTCATAACGCATTACAGCATAAGTACTGTATTGTCGATGTTGATAAGGAATACTACTAATTTTATAATTTCTAAATTCTTGAATTAGAACTTCAAGTTCTTCTCGATATTTCTTAGCTTTTTCTTCTTCAATAGCTTTCTGATTATCAAGATATTCATTGAATTTAATTTTAATAATAGATTTAAGTTCTTTGCGAGTAGTTCTATTATTCCAAAGTTTCTTAAATTCAGTATAATTTTTACAATAAGGTAATATAACTTTTTTAGCACGAATAGTTTGCCAATAAAGAATTTTACCGCTAATAATAAGATTTTGTTTAGGACTTAAAGTAATACGAATATTATCTTTAAGATTGAATATAGAAGATAGTCTTGTATAATTTTTTGCAAAACCTCTATATTCAACATAAGTAAAATTAAAAGATTGTGTTCGATTAATGATTGTATCTGCATCAAGACCATATTCTTTACAAATACTTAAAATATCTTTTAATGCAGAACGCCAATCTTTACGAGCATTATTATATTTTATCTGATGAGTTCGAACATCAGCAAATCTTTGATTAATAATATCTTTTTTAAGAATATGTCTTGTAACGGTAAGATTTTGATTTACACCATTCCAAAGACTTGTAAGCATACCATAAGTATTAACAATCAATACTTCTGAATTTTGCCTACAAACATTATAAATATCTACATTAATTTTACCTCGAATCTTTTGATTTTTAAGTTTAACAAGTGGCCTATAAAGATAATCTTCAATATCATGTAGTCTTATAACAAATGGTACAAATTTATTACAAATACCAATTTGTTTACCTCTACAATAAAGAATACCATCTTTTAATTCATAACCATATTTACCATTTGCAACGGTATGTTTTGTATGAATACTTATATCATCTACTTTATTATAGAATAAATCAAGTATTTCATTGATAGTTCCAACACTTTTCATCACTTTTCATAATCTCTAATTCCAACAACGTTTGCATGGAAAGGTAAACCATTTTTAGTTCTTTCATAAAACTTAACAGTTACAGACTTTCCGATAGGCGGATTATTAAGAATATTTAATCGTTCATTAACAGTACCAGTTAAAGTACAACTAAATACCAAATCATTAATATCATTCTTTAGAACTAATCTAACATTAAATCCTACTTTGTCATCAGGATTTCCAGTGTGTTCAACACCAATACATTCAAATTCAGCATCGTCGAATTTTTTAAGTTTCATCATTGTAGCAGGACGAGAACCAAATTTATATTCAGTATGCAAATCTCTAATTATAGCTCCTTCAAAGCCACAATCAATACATTTTTGCATATAAGCTAACGCTTGATTATCATCATAAATAGTATCACTATTAAGAATAATAAGATTGAATTTATCCCACATTCCATGACCTTCGGGAGTTAAATTTTCCCAAATTTTACCAGCCATTACATTATGAGATACACTACTTTTCTTACTACGATATTCTTCCCAAACACTAAACCTTAGTTTATCACGTTCTCTATTAGTTAAATCGGGAATACTTAAATCAAAATTAACAAACTGAAGTTTCTCATGATATATATTCTTAGGATTACGAGCAGCTCCACCAATAGTTGTTACTTTCTCACCACGAATATAAATCTCACCATCAAATACCATATTAGCATATTCAGGAAAACTATTATAAAAATCATTGAATAGTTGTTCAATATGCCAAATACGATAAGTAAGACCTTCTTTAGTTTTAATTACAGTATGATAATGTTTATCATCACGAACAAAACCTTCAAGACTGAATAAATCAGTAGGTGTAAATTCTTCAAGCATAACAACTGCTCGAACACCATTAATTTTAGGTTGAGCAATACAAGGATAATCAAACTTACCAATGGCAAATTTTTGTGCTTTCATAGGTTTAACACAATTATTTGCATCAGTGTTATACTTAGGTAATCTCTTATCTATTTCTGCAAATAAATCATCTGCATTAGTAAGATAATCTAAAGGACTAATACCTAAATCAGAAAGACTTTTATATCCTTGTTTCTTATGTCTTTCATAAACACTATTAAGTTCAAATTCAGCTTGTTCTCTATCAGTTTTTTTACTCTTAGCTTTAATTACAGGAGAATATGATGATGTTTCAGCACCATTTACTTTACCATAATAATAAGCTAATCTTAGAGATACTGTACCATCAGAATTAGTAACTTTTTCAACTCGACCCCACCAACGAACTAAACCGCCAGTTAAATCTCGTTTATATAAAACTTCATTAGGAATCATATCTTATTTTTTAACTTTTTCTTCAATAACAATAGCATATTGCGGTTCTCCAATACGAATCATAAGACAATTCCAACTTTCAAGAGGAGTCTTATGTTCAGTCATATCTGTAAGATTAAGAGGTTTGGCACAAAAACATTTATACGACCTTTCAATCTTATTATTAAGAGGATTCTTAATAGTTTTAGGATGTGGGAGAATACGCGAAAGAATAGGATTTATAGCTTCTAATGTTTCTTTATCATTAGAGCTAATATAAGTATCACCATCAAGAATAATTTGTGTATGTTTAAAACCATATTTATCCACAAATCTATTAATACTTAATTGGTCAGATAAACGAGAAAAATCATTCATTAATCTCGTATAAGTTTCTTCATCCATAGGACAAAGATAAATCTTATTACCATTATCAAGAGTATTGATAAGATAGTTTTTGATTTTAATCTCCATAATAAATCTTTTTTAGAACATTATCAAAATGTTGGAATACTTTACGATAACCATAATCTTTAACCATATCAGATGGGTCTTTAGATTTATAATTATTCGTAAAATAAATTGGAATAGTATTATATCTACCTTGTAGTAGATGAGCTGCATTAATTCCAGCAGCATCAGTATCGAAAATAGTAAATAACTTTCCGCTTAAAGAGTACGACACCAATAACTTATAGATGTCAGTAGGTAATACGATAGTTTCAGAAGCAGCAGGTATGAATAAAATATCATTAACACCTTTCTCATCACAAATTTGTTCAAAAAGTATTTTATCTTTATAACCTTTTATTAAAGCAATGTAATTCGTTGGTTTAAGTTGATGTAAACACTCAATAGGACAACGATTATTAGTAATAAACTTGGTTTGACTTTTAAGTCTTTTTGGAAAATAAAGTTTATACTTATTTGGATTAACATTATAAACATAACAAGGGTCAGTACCACTATAACGATAAGGTGTTTGCCATTCGTTAAGTCTATATCTATCAACAATAAATACTTTTGTATTCAGATTACTTTTCTTAATACCATATTGTTCCCAATAAATATAATCTAACTTATTTGGTTTACGAACATCAAAAGTAATTTCAAGATTTTGATTCTTAATATGTTCTTGTTCAGTTCGATTAAATTCAATATTAGTAACAATCTTATCAGAACAACGAAGAACTATGTCATTACATATATACACAAATCCTTCACTTGTTTTACAATTCTTATTAATAATATAACCTACAACTTCAAATATATCACCTCTAAATCTACCATCACCAAAATCTCTACATATCAGTTTATCACCATAATACTTAAAAGATAATGAAGGATGTTTATCATTTCTTAAAGGATTTCGTATTCTATCATTAGGACTACTAATGTTAAATCGGATTACATCTTCGGGAATACCAAAATATTTACTAAATATTGTAATTTGGTCAAGTGTATTAAGTATGAAATCTTTCATGTAATCAGTAGTGTAACTTGCTGGGCTTCGCTGCTGGGCTTCGCCCAGCGCTCCGCTACCCGGTGGGGGAGTGGGTTGGACGCCCACTGGCGACGTTTCTGGCCGCGTGTATTTACCTGACCTATACAGATATACGTCTGTTAAATACAGTCCGTCAAATCAAAAGAAATCGGCCAAAAATACGGTATAACAACAAGTCTAATTTTAGCATTACCCAAAAAAGAAGGAGATAATAGAGTTTTACCTCCATTACCTCCTTTACAAGTTCCTGTTTTAGTAATATGATAAATACTACTTCGAGTACCTATCAAGAATATTCTGAATATCCGACGAAACAACAGTAGCACCAGGAGCGGGAGCAGGAGCACCTGCGGCAGCTTCACGATTCTTAGGAGCATCATCTTTTGCAAGATGAATTGTTTCACCAGCTTCAAACTCAATCGACGGACTTTGACCGGGAATAACACGTTCAACAAATCCACGATTAACAAACGAAGGAAAAGCTAAGAACTTATGCGTGTTATAATCTGCAACAAGTTTCATAAACAGTTTCACATTCTTATAAATAGGATTTTTCTCATCATCACCAACGAGGAGATGTTTGAAATATTCAAAGAAAGCAAGATACTGTTCACAACGAACCTTTGCAGGAGCAGCATAATCGAGTCCCGGACACTTACCAGCATTAACCGGATAACCTTTAAGACCCTTAAACTGATTTGCGATATGACGAAGTTGTCCATATACCTGCTGAATAATGTTAATAACAGTCTTCTCTTCAACAGGTTCGCCTTTCTTATTAAGAGTAGTAACCGGCTTAGCAGTAAATGTATAATAACGGTCTTTCGGATTTGCGTCAGTTTTACACTGCTTAAATTCGATAACAAGTACGGGGAATTTACAACCAGCATATTCCCATGTACTTTCAACACCTTTATCATCCAGCAGAGGTACTTCACGAATATCAATACGAACATCGTTAATCATACCCATACAAAGATTACCAAGTTCAGGGTCGGGCTTAAAAGCTAATCTCCGTTCAACAACCTCTTCTTCAAACATTAATGTTGTCGAACTAACTTTCGATTTACTTGTGTCTGCCATAATAATAATTAAAGTACTTTAAGTTATTAGACTAAAAAGAGGAGCTACTTATTCAATAACTCCTCTTTTTATAATGATAGCAAATGATAGATTTGTTAAATACTTTCAGGTATTAACAATTACAACTCGGTTTCTGCCTCGGTTTCGGGCTGCGGTTCCTCCTCCTGCTTCTCGTCCTCCAGCGTTACCTCTTTCGGGTCTACAAGCACATAGACTTTCTCATAGATAGTATCACCAACCTCAACAGGAATAAAGTCACCATTCTCGTCCTTAACTTCCTCAACACCATACTCAACTCGCTTGGTAGCAAGAACAGCAGTACACATCTTACCGTCACGGCCTTTCTGAGTTTCAACCTCTTCCATAAGACCCTTATCAGCAAGAACACGCTCACCTACGGGAGCAGCATTCTTATCCTGCATAAGCATCTGCGACCAAACACCAGCGTAATTAAACGACTGAGGACGACCAGTACCTTTCGTATTACCAGCACTTGCAAGTTTGCAACCCTCGCTACCTGCCGAAAGAGCAATAAAGAAACGCTCATTAATCGAATCAGCATTAGGCATAGCAAACATAACAACACGGTCGCCATGACCACAACCGATAAGTGCAGAAGCCGAAGCATTCATCGTAAACTTGTTCATACCACGAGCAGTAGTAATTGCCGGACGAATATCATTCGACGACTTCGTACCACGGTTTACAGCGGTCAGACCAGCAAGTTTAGCAGCAGAAAAAACAGACTTTTTCATAATTGTAATTTGTTTTAATTTATGAATATTTTATGAATGATAGATTAATGATAGATTTGCATTACTTTATTCTGTAACAGGAACTTCTTCAAATTCAGTATCTTCAGCTTGACGATTTGCAATAGATACAGCTTGATGTAATTCACTATCAACGTAAATTCCATTTAACTTATCACTTGCAATAATTCTACCACCAAGCATGATAGACATTTTAATAAGATGAGTTTCCGGATGGGCGTTCCAATTAGCTTTACCTTTACTTTCAGTACCGTCAGATTTAGTACCAACGTACAAACCTGCATCAATAGCTTGTTGTAAAGTATAAGGTATTGCAACACTCTCATCACCACGAGTAAGTTCTACAAGAGCTCGACGAGTAGCATACCTAATAATTGGAATTTTACCTTCTTGTACTTGTTTATCAATATAATCAGCAGTATGACCATCATTAATTACAACAAAATCATCTTTCGTTTCTTTGTTATAATCAACAAGTTCATTTGCAAGTTCCTTTTTACAATATCTATATATGTAAAAAGGTTTAGTTCCATCTTCAAGAATCTTACGTTTAATACCGGCATCCGTAAGGACTTTATTAACAACATGAATACCAGTATATACTATCTCTGCTTGAGAAGTACTAAAAACGTAAATGTTTTGCATAGCAGCCATAGGATTAAGTCCCATAGACCGCCCACGTTCAACTTTGATTGCTGCATCCCTATCAAGTGTCTTACCAAATGTAACACTTACCATAGGAGTAAAACCGAGTTCGTTACCTAACAGCAAACATGTAACAATTGCACTCTTATTAACTACAAGTTCACTCGTTCCATCTTCTTTCTGAACTTGCTCCTTAAAACCCTTATTAAAAACAGGACTTTGAGCAATCCAATCTGCTAATGCTTCAGCTTGTTCAAATGAATTAATTTGATTAACAGCTAAAGCAACACTTCCATTTTTACTTCTTGTATTAACAAGAGCACCACTCACATCTTCATCAGTCTTTTCGACTGGCTTCATTTGTGATTTATCCATACGCAAATATAGTAATTATAATTGTACCACCAAAGAAAATAGCAAGAAATTAACCGAAAATTTCACTAATATCATTAACCCATATCGGAACATTCTCGGAATCTTGCTGACGCTGGATTAACTTCTGTTTGTCCCTCGACCTAACATCTTTATCACCAATTTTGAAATCATCAATGTAAAGATTAATAATAACACAATTCTTATTAGGATTCATGTAATTATAAGTCTTACCTCGTGCGACACGTTGTCCATGGGTATTAGAATTACAACTACCACCAGTCGTTATAACTTGTTCGATATTTTCTATCGTTAAACCCTCGTTAAGACTTTGTGCAGTAAATAAATATTTATAAGTACCATTCTTAATCCCTTCAATAGCTAACTTTTTAAGAGAAGTTTTACCTAATCGTTTAGGTTCACCATTCTTATAAGTATATGGAACACCAGTTTCAGGATTAATTACATACCTACTTTCAATAGCACTATGAAAAGGAATACCATCTTTACTGAAATAATCAGCTAAATCAGTAACCATAGCTATTGATTCATTAAAACAGATAGTAGGAACACTATTAGTTTTAAGAATTTCAATAACAGCATTAATTTTAGGTCTGTTATGAATTAAAATATCATTACGCTGTCTAACAAAGTCCTTAAACTTTTTAGCACGTTCGTAAATATTATCGGGATTCCAAAGATTATTAATTCGTTTATTATAATCATTATCGAGTGGCATATCACGAGTCCAACCCATTAATGAAGCTAACATATTACGAATAACAGTAGGTTTAATAAAAGTACTACTGCCATTTCTATCTTTATAATTATAACCAGTAAAAGATGCAAGAACTAATGCAAAATCACTGTCAAAAACTTTATTACGAAACTCTTGATTAATCACTTTATGTAATCCACCAAATGTTTCAAGAGTTTCAGAAATCATATCAGAATATTTAGCATATCTAATTTTGTCATGTTCATCAAGTTCAATAGCTAAATTATATTCTGTACTATTTGAAATCCAACCTTGCGATACAGCTTCAATCTCAGTAATCTTATCAATTACCGGAGCACCTAATTCATTAAGAATAGATAATTGATTTTTATTTAATGTAGAACCAGTAAGGCATAGAATAAATTTATATTCTATATTCTTAATAGCTATGAGAGTTTCACCTTGTAATAACTTATGAACTTCATCAAGAATAAGTAAATCAACTTTAATAGGAAGTTTTCGTTCTATTTTAAGTTTATTTACATGATTAATAAGAGTATTACTACTCATTATATCAATCCATTGTTCTTTCGGACAAAATTCAGTAAGATTATCAGCAAGATTTTTAGTAGTTACAGCATTTGGAGCGATAGCCATAATTGTTCGATTAGGATTAGCTTTAACCAGCTTACCAACAATCATAGCTGCTACTCGTGTTTTTCCAAATCTCATTATAAGATTTAGAGTACCTCGACCTTTGGCATCACGCCATTTATTACAAGATATTTCTTGTCTTTCGGACTTATCCATACTCTAATATCTCCAATAAACAGTAGGAGCATTTTCACGTTTAAGTCTTTTAATACAATCTATAATATATTGTGTTAGCATTTCACAATTACCAAAGTGCATTTGAAAGAGCATTTCCTTTTGTAATTCCTCTACTGTTTTACCATAACAAATTTCATCAAATTCGTGCATAACATATTAATCACAATTACGCTTTACTATACCACCATCATTAGTAATGTATCTCCATTGATAACCGTAAGCAGTTTTAGAATTACCTTTAGGAGTACAAGCCTTAATAATAGCGTAATAAGCGTGTTTAGGATTTGTTTTTTTTAGCTCAATAGTTAGAGCATTAGCAGCATCTTTAGTAGAAGCATAAGTAACTATATACTTTCCCTCTCGTGTAAACTTAGCTACACGAAAACCAATTCTACGATTTTTAACATTAACTGGTTTAATATCAGCTATTGCAAGACCATCAACTTCATGATATACAAGGTCACCATTCATATTAGTATTTTATTAAAAAGGTAAAACATCTCCATTTTCTATTGCACGCTTATATTCCTCTTCACTTGAAAAACCATACATACCCCAGATAGTATTATTAATAGGAATGTCATTAGCAGGATTAATAAACGATACATTGTCATCTTCAAAATCAACTTCAAACAAACCATCTTCTTCAGGACTTTCAATAGGCTCTAAATGTTTATTATTAGACATAGCACCAAATAAATCACCTTGAACCGCAACCATACCAGCAGTTTTCTTATTTTTACCATATAGAATCTTAGCACATTCTTTTTTATAATAACTAAAATCTATATGATAATCATCTTCTTCAACATAATCGTTAAAAGGACAAACACTACATTTAGCTACAATTCGATTAATTTTACTTGGTTTATTTTTATCAATTTTTATAATAGTTCCACTACAATAAGATACATCAGCAATATAGAAACGATTAGATTTTTGAAGTTCTTCATCGTGAAGTTCACCGTTTACAATACTACGATATATAATATTGAATTTAGCATCAGTCTTTTGACTAATACAATAATCATAAATAGCTTCTTTGCTACTAAGGATATGATTTTCTATTGTATCAGCATAAGGAACATTATATAAAAGAAATAGGTTAAGAGCTTTTGGAACAACTGGATAAGCATAACCTTTATTAAAAGCAATAGTTTCAATAAAAAGACCTTTACGTTTAATATAAATATCTTCAAGTTCAGCTATTGCTTCTGGCGTTTTATCAATCAATTTATCATAAGCATCTTGAAAACCTTCTTTAACAGCAATATAATTATTTACATCATTACGAAGATACTTTTCATAATTAGTAAATTCAAGTTCAAAATTGTTATATTCTTGCCACCAATCACAACAAGCTTTATAATCAGCTTCTTGTTCAGGTTTAATGATACAAACAATACCATCAGTATTAGCAGATATAACTTTAATACCTTTGAGTTCCAATGCTTCAATAAGCATCAAAAGACAAAGTTGTAGATTTATAGTAACTTTATAAGTGCATTTAGGGTCATAAAGATAATCATTTATATCTCTAAATGCACCATACATTCTGTTGATAGCAATCTTAAGACCTTCAGCCTTAATTTTATGACGTTTACTTTCTGCTAATAATTCATGATATTTAGTATTTAATTCTTCAGCATCAACTCGATTTTGATTTTTAGCAATTTGATATTCATTTAATACTTTCTTAGCTTCTTTCATTAATTTACTGCTAAGATGTTTAGCTTCAATTCGACTATCTTTTGTATAACCGACAGTAGCTCTGAAAGGATTTCTTTCGAGATGTTCGGGATAAACATCATAACTAAGAATACCATTAGGATAGAAACTACTAACATCCGCATCACGTAAACTAAATCCATCTGCAATTATTAATCCCGGTTTGTCTTGACTATGTAAACCACCTAAAGCCATAGTATATACCGCATCACCAAATTGAAACTCGTGCTTAAATTTATCTTCATCTTTTGTACTACCTACAACGATAGTAGATTGTGCAACAGTACGAAGTAAATCATTGAGAATTTTAGTTTGAAATTTAAGTTTAGGACTTAATATACTGGAAACTTTAATTTTCCATCTATCAGTCTTAGTATCCATAAAATCTTTTCTATCAATACCGCTAAACTTCTCATAAAGAGATGTAGTAATAGCTTTACCAATAGAACTTCTTGACATATTACGGACATCAATTCCAAACTCTTCAGATATATCTTCTCGTAGTTCAATTTCAGCCTTTTGACTACGTTCCAGTTCTAATGTAATAAGAACATCATTTACATTATAATCACAAATATCATAAACATCTTCTTCTCTGATTCTACAATTATAAGCAATCGGTAGATTCTGAATACGATACCATTTTAAGCAAATAGCAACTTGTTTAAGACTGGTATAAGTCTTATCAAGATAAAGAATCTTTTGAATATCATAATCAGTAAAAGGACGTTTATAATATTTCTTGAAATTAAGTAAACGACTATATCCTTTACCAAAATCTACACAAGCGCAACTATGGTCATATAGAATTTGTGTAATATGTTTACTTTCTTTCTTATTAAAACCTTTTACATCAAGATATTTATAATTATTAATAAAAATATCCAACATAATTTTATCATAATTATTACTGTTATAACCAGTAAGAATTTTATGTTGAATAAAGAAATCCATAATAAGTGGCCCATCATTTCTCCACTTACCAGTAGTATAATCAATCCAAATAACAAATTGTTTAGCACCCATTGCTAACAACAATTTAGCCTTTGCTTCTTTCAGTTCTTCAAGATTACCTTCTTTACCATTTTTAATAGCAAGACATCTTATATCAACAGCTTTATAAACGTCGATAAGTTTTTGGTCTGCTGTTTTAGGTATAAAAGTAACTTCAAATAGATTAGGATATATCTCTACATCATATTCATAAGCATTATTCATAATAATACTACTTTATCTGTAATAACGATATTCTTTACATAATTCAGCAAATATGTCACTAATTAAATTAAAAGATTTAACATATTCTGAATAACATTTGTTACGCATAATATAGGCTGGTGAATATATAGGAATTAGTATAGCATCATTAAACCTAACTGGTTTATTAACAACAGACGCCATACTTTTATATTTTTCTTCTTTAAGGAACTGATAAACAAATTGTCCAACAGCAACAATAATAGTAGGTTTGTATTTCCTAATAGTTGCTATAAAATTTGGATAACAAGTTTCAGCATAATGTTCAGTTGGTTCAGCACAAACGCACTGAATAAGAGTTGATTTAATAGTCCAAGCAGTTAGTTTATAATCATTAATGAATTGACTAACTATTTTAGTTGAACGACCATTAAATATAGTTTGAGTTTTATAATCTGTAATAGTTGGTGTATCACCAACAAACATAATAGTACGCCTCAAAGTGGGCGTGCAACCCGCTCCCCCACCGGGTATTCGTCGATTAGCAATAGATAAATAACATCTTTCACAAGCATTACACATAATATTAATACTATTAAAAATATCAGATGAAACAGTCTGATTAATAAGATTATGTTTAATACTTCATAATAACACTTTTGCGAGCACGAGATAGAGCTACATACATAAGTTTATTACGAATATCAATATCATTTTCTCTACGACCAAATCTCGTATTTTGGAAAACAATATCTGTCAAATCTATTGCTACATTATCGAAAGTAGAACCTTGTGTTTTATGAACAGTCATAGAATAACCATAATCTATGTCTTTATTAATCCACTTAGTTCCTTGAATAGTTTCAATACTGAATTTAAGATTTGTTAAAAAACGATTCTTAAACTTATAATAAACATACCAACCATGTTGAACACGATTAGCAGCTCTATTATAAAGATGTGTTAGAATTTCCTTATATTTAAGAAACGAAGCATCTTTTGTATCTACAATAAGAAATGGTTGAGTTATATGACCATCATACATAGATTTAAGATTAACAGCAAATGTTTTAATACCTTCATCACTAATATAAGGTCTAATATCTTCAAGAATATAGTCTTCACTATTTAGAATAATTGGTTCCTTAAATTCATCAACAATAGTATTATAAGATAACACCAAATCGTTAATATGAATTATATCAGCATCTTTACCAACTATACTATTACGAACAATACTATTCCAATCAGAAACAGCTTTATTCGTATAAGCAGTAATTCTAAAATGGTCTATATTCTTATGAAATGTATCTGAATTAAATTCATCAATAAGTCTTTGATTAAACATAGCTCGTGGAATAATTTCATAACCAATTCCATCTTGTATGTTAGACCTATTTCGAACTATATAATTCAGAAAAGTATTTGTTTGATTTTTAATATCATCTCTTAAAAGACTAAACAATTCAAGAAGAGGATTACCTTCTTCTTGTCGTACAATATCAGTAAGAACAACTTTATTCTTAACAGTAGCAAATGTTAAAGATATTTCTTCATTTACAGGTGGTAACTGAAGAGAATCACCAACATAAAGAATCTTAACATTATAAGTAGTAGCACGATTTCGATTAAGTTGGAATAAATCCTTATTAATCATAGAACATTCATCAATCACAACAAGATTATAATTTTGTATCTTGCTTGGATTAAGAGGGTCAAATTGAGGATTCTCAATATCAAAATTTTGTAAATCAATATTAGGTTTAAGACCATGCAAACTATGCAAAGTCATACCTTTTCTACCTACTTGAGATTCAAGAACTCGAAGAGCTTTATGTGTAGGAGCTGTAACAGTATAAGACTTATTAACAATATTCTCAAGAAAATACCTAAGAATAAAAGTTTTGCCGCTACCAGCTACACCTTCAAGTGTACATTCAAGTTCATTACTAAAATACCAATCTGACAGCTTGTCGATAGCCTGCTGTTGCCCCGGATATAGTTGCGAATAATCGCCAGTGGCGGCTTGTTTTGGCCTCGCTGACGGCTTATTTTTGTTCACCTTAACACTTGTAAGGTCTTTTAATTTATCTGCATCCATATCGGCTAAAATACAGTGTTTTGAATATACTCAAATGCCTTACTAATAAGGGTTTCATAATGATTATTACTTATTTTATAAGTTTCAGGAGTAGGACAAACAAATATTACATCTTGTTTGTCAGTAGTTCGATTAACATAAGCTCTAACACCCATAACATTAGGGGTTGTAATCATAACAATATCGTAGTTCTGTAACAAAAACTCGAATATTATTATGAATTGTAGCGATAGGTCTAACTTTGTAAAAAAGTATCCGGGGTCATATCCTCGTTTCTTCAAATATTGAAGTAATTCCGGCATGACCACCGAATACTCTTTAATTGCGTCGAGAAGCATAATATTTTGGACTTAATCTTTTGAAAACTTTTTCGTTTCGATTATTAATACGTTCCATATCAAGTTTTCCTACTCCATTTTCAAGAGTAATCCAAATCTTCATTTTAGGAACAATAAGTTGCCAATACTTTTTCAAGTTTTCAATATCAGCTTCAGCGGCACTAAAAGGACGAATCGTGAACCAATCCCAATGTTCATTATCAGGTGTGCTAAATGCAAATGTAGCTTTCTGATAATCCTCATTTGTTATATCAATAGGATAACGTTCATTATCGACAATTCCATAAAACTTATTATCATAAAAAAACACCTCACACTTTATAGCATGAGGTGTCATATTTGAAGTTTTACTTCTTGTTCGATTAGTTGAATCTCTATTGATATTAGCTTTCTTTACAGGAACAAGTCCTTTAAGTTTACTAAAATCCATTTACCGACCACAACGAGAACATAAAGTATGAAGCATCTGTATAGTATTGTCATTATGAAGTTTTGTAAAATCTTCACGTTTACACTTAACAACAGTACCACTGGTATTAAGCTTAATTTGGAACCAATGAGAATCTTTGTCAAACTTCGTAACAACACCAACTCTATCATCACGAGAATAAAGCTGATACCTGTCTACAACAGAAAGACTTGAAATCTCAACAACTTCATCAACAACAGTACGAGTAAGAATAGTTTCAAATGCACCTTCATATCTGACTTTTACACCAGTGAACAGTGCATCACGAAGCGTTTTATATTTTCTATCCTCTTCGGGAACATCATCTCCATAAGGAATTGTATCATACAAACCGCGAATAATTCCACTGAAATCACTATGAATAATCGAATAAGTTTTTGTAATAACTTTATCTTCTTGTTCAGTAGTAACTTCACCGATAAGTTTTGCAACTTTTTTAGAAGCATCAGCGATAGATAATACTTTACCATTATCAAGATAAACTTCGCTACGTTGAGGTACAACCTTTTTAACAGTAGAAAATTCACCTTCGTCAAGAATAAAGTATCCAGCACGAGGTTTAGTTTCAATAGTAATAACTTTTAAGTCAAATGTCATAGCACTTATGAAATTTTAATTTGTTTAACTTTTACTTCCATTTCTAATTGTCTTTCTACTTTATCTTTACAAATCTGAACTAAATAATTAACATTATCATTGTAAAGAACAGTATCACGTTTTAGGGCTACTTCAAGACTATCGGTAATAGATTTACCACAATAATCTATTTCGTATTCAACTTTAACCCTAACTATATGTGTAGCAGGAGTTAATTGACTTTCTAATATCCAATAATTCTTAGTACCAATCTTAACTAATACTTTAAGTTCACTGGATGAATTATCAACATCAATAACACGACCATATCTACCCTTACTGGTTACGACTTGTTGGCCTACGTTTATCATTCTTCTTACTATAATTTTGATTGTTATCTTCTCGAAGATTTCTATTAGGTTTAGACCTTCTCTTATCTCTGTTATATTTCGGATTAAGATATTTGTCTATCTGATTAGCATTGAGTTTAGGCATAAACTATTTACGACTAATAAAAGTTAAACAATCATTTGTCTGATATACACTTTCTGTAATCATAGTTTTAGTCTTATCACATTCATAATAAGTCTTTCGTTCAGTTCGTGACTTATACGAAGTTTTACTTTTACAATACTTACAAGCTCTACAACTATGAACTTGTATAATAGGTTGCTTACTCATACCATAATGTTAGATAGTTTTAATTTGTATTTAATTAAGAGTTAATTTAGTAGTAATTTAAGTCGGCTTCGCTGCTGGGCTTCGCCCAGCGCTCCGCTCCCCGGTGGGAGAGGAGGTTGCACGCCCACTTGTCGCGCGGGTTTCGTCATCATTAAAAAGACAAGAACGAGGAGTACTCTCGTTTCTTGTTCGTTGCTCGTCAGCATTAACAACATCATTACTAAATGAACGTGTTGAAACTTACATAATATCATTCCGCTTGGCGCCAGCGTTAGCCTTATGAGTATCCATAATTATTGTCACATTTTTAACTCACAGATTTTTGACAGTTTTGTCTGCAAGATTGTGTACTCGTTTTGGTACACTTGTAGCGAGAGCGGGAATCGAACCCGCAAGGTCATTTGCTGACCGAAAGATTTTAAGTCTTTTGTGTTTACCAGTTTCACCATCTCGCCAACCTATTATTTAATTCACATTTGAATCTTTCATAGGAGTAATAGCTTTAACAACTATTTGTCTATCAAGTTCTGCTTCTGCTAATGTTTTAGCTATAATAGGAATCGAAACTCCATTAGCATACATAATTGTAAAATAATACGGATACAGTTTAGCACGAGGATTGTTGTCATTAGCCATAAGAACTTTACTAACAACAATAATCGGAAGAGCAAAATCATTAGCTAAAACAGTTCCAGAAGGTAGAGTGATTAAAGTCATAATATTATATTAGATTAGAATTTACATGAAAAAGAGTACCACTATTATCACAACAGAAGTACTCCGAGATGTCCATTTCAAAACATCAACATTTGGAACACAACAATCCCAATGTGAGCCGTGTGTAGGATTCGAACCTACAACCTGCTGATTACAAGTCAGCTGCTCTACCATTAAAGCTAACACGGCGTAATTATAGATAATCAGCTGGACTTACACCAGCCTAAAATACAGTTAAGCCTCGACTTACTGCATCACCAACCAATCCATTGGGTGCATTTATATCTCTGCCATGATTATCTATAATAGTTGAACTATCAGGATTCGAACCTGAAATCTAAGAACCAAAATCTTATGTGTTACCATTACACCATAGTTCAAGAAAACAAGCTGTAAAAATAGTAGTTTAATACTGGATTGCCTATCGAGGATTTCTACTCATTACATATTTTATTATGATAATGTATTTACAACTTGTTATATTAATTTGTTACTTATTATTTTTATGAATAAGCGTTACACGATATACAGGACGACACTTATTACGTTCATCACCATCGACTACGATAGTTTGAACATGACTGATTTTACGACCTTTTCCCATTTTACCAACTTTATTATTTTCGTTAGCACGAGTGATAATGTAAGGCATAGTTCTTGTGTTTGTTTGTTTATTATTTATGATTCAAATATAATAATTATATATGGTATGACCAAACAAATCTTGAAATTTATTTTGCATCATCATATATAATAGTGAGTGAACCATCAGATTCCTCACGAGCTTTAATTTTATTAATAACTTGATTAATGACAATAGTTGCAATAGCCATTTTGTTTTTATCCAATGTTACAGGACAATAATCAATTAGTTTACGATAAATGTATTCAATTTGTTTCTTAAATATACTTGTAACTTCAGGTTCAAACCTATGAATATTATCGTAAGCCTTTTGATTAATAACAAATAGGATATATAACTGTTTATCATCAAAAGCAAGTCTATCTTCGATTTCTTTAACAACATCCAAAACCATTTGACCAGCATCTTGCTGACTTGTTTTGAAACAATTAATATTATCATAATTAATTCTATCGAGAACTTCTCGAACGATATTATAATAATACTTGGTTGAATGTCGATAACGTTTACCAAAGATATTAACAACTTCTTCAAGAGCAAAGAACATAATATAACAATATATCATCGTCAGATTTGTCATCAGAATAATATCATTATATATACCTCTTTTCTTAAAATCTTTTTCTTGTTCAGTAGTCATACTTGGCTAATCTGATTTTTTCGCAGCTCTAATGACTTTAATTAAACATATTGTTGCAACAATCATAATAAGAATGATACTTCCAGTATTTCTTTCAGTTTTATAATCATTTGCGTGAATACTATTATATTCTGCAACAGTCATAGGCCTAATAGCAGATAATGAACTACCTCGTAAATGTTCCGGTTCCACACTTGGAAATACTATATCAGCACCAACACCCGAAGGAGCATTTTCGACACGAGTCATTGTTGGATTAGGGTCTTCGAACTGAATAACACAATCTTCTAAATTTGGCATAATTTACATGACATAAATAACAATTCGAGTAATATAAACTTGTCTTTCGGCAGAATTATTTTCAGTTTTAAGAATATATTTTTTTCGATGAACTACATATCGAACATTATTGATTTCGATATAATCGTCACGACTAACATTAATATCAGCCGATACAGGTAAAGAAATAATTTTACCTTTTGTTTCAGATATAATTTCACATAACATAGCTTCGATATTATTAATAGTAAAAGTTGTAATAATAGTTTCGTGAATAACGCGACAAGTGGGCGTGCAACCTCCTCTCCCACCGGGGAGCGGAGCGGCTGGGCGTAGCCCAGCTGCGTAGCCCTCTCCAGTTGCAACTTATTTCTTATTAGCTTTTCTATAAGCATCACGAAATTCTCGAACAGTATCAGTAAACGATTTACGATAAATACGCCGACGTTCTTTACAATAGTAAACAACTTGTGCAATACCGTTTACTTCTTTAACAGATACAATTAATTTAGCAGTCATAACATTAGTTGTTTTATGTTAATCATATATTTCCATGAAATCATCATCTGAATAATCGACCTCTTTATCACAACATTCATACGGTGGATTTTTACGATGATTACGTTCATTAATAGTACTCATACTATCTTCCAAATGTTCTATAAAGAAAGCATCAATACTAAGACAATAATTAATATTATGTAAATTATATTTTTCACCTGTTGTGAGATTTTCTTTTACATAATCATTGAAAGTGATAAATTTCTCTTTATCTTCCCAATCAGAAATAGGAATAGCATATTGAGAAATAGTAGTTTTAGCATCACTAAACCAGCGATACGCGTAACCAACAATTACATGAGTTTCGTTACGAAAACGTTCGCAAGCTATAAACTGATGTTCTTTACTATATTTTTTATCTCCATGTAAGAAGATAAAATCCTGTACGAGAGCTTCTTTAAGATTACTCATATTTGCTTAATACTGATTATGAATCATTGTATCAATTTTACAAGTATCTTCAAGATAATCAAGATATTTATGATATGAACTTTCACTTGTAAAACGATATGAATACTGATTATGGTCTGTTTTAATATCAACAAGATGTCCATTATCATCTAAATAAATAGACTCAATAGAATACTTATTAATATAAACATCCCCCAAACATACAAAATCATCTTGAATATCATCATTAATAGCCTTATCAACTGCTCTATCTTTGGCCTTATTATAGGTATAAGTAATAGCGGAAATAATAAAGCAAATGATGATACAAATACAAGGAAGAAAAAACATACTGTTCGACATAATTGAATTATTGTTAAAATTTATAATGTAAAATATGCTATAACTTGACCAATCAGTAAGAATAATAGTACGAGAGATATTATTTTAATATTTTTATTTACTGATTTTAATGTTGATAGTTCTCGTTGAAGTTTGCCAACGTAAGATGATTGTCTTTCAAGTCGGTCATTTAATTCTTCATTACGAGATATGAGAGCTTGTACTTTTTCTGATATTTCACGAGTTTGTACTGTTGCTTCTTCAATAATTTTAGATTCTCGTAAACTAAAAAGTCTTATTTCTGCATATTGAAGAATAAATTCTCGTGATGTTGTACCTAATGCAGATGTTTCTATCGAACTAAGTATATCATAAATATCTTCGATAGCTAATGTAGGAAATTTCTTATGTAATGCCATCATATCAGGCATTGTAATACCCATACCTGCAACGATTGTACGTTCTAATGCAGATATTTTTCGTTTAGGAGATTCTGTTGTGTTCATAGTTGATTAAATTAATGAAATGAGATATTTTGCAAGTAATACAATCCAATATCCTGCGAATAAGAATATCAGAAATGATGCTTGTAGTTTTTCTGTTAGTGTAAACTCTGGTTTACCAGTTATGTCTACTGAATTTCCTACTGTTAATTTAACAAATAAATAGGAAATAATAAATCCAATGATAGCACAAGTCATGATAATAAAGATGTTAAAATTAATATAATTGATAATAAAGATAAGTAATATAATTGATAATAAAGATAAGTAATATAAAAGTAAAGAATAAATAATTACAATTAATATTACAAATTCTATTACAATTACAATGGCAATTAATAATGAAAATCGAGATGATAAAATGAATGAAAAAGATAAAGATAAAATGAATGAAAAAGATAAAGATAAAATTACTATAATTAATTATATAAATAAGAATTTGTAATTGATGTAAATAATAAAGATTGAAAAAGAATAAAAATTATTACAAATTCTATTACAATAATTATAACAATTTTAATGAGAAATATTACAGATGTTTTTAATTGAAAAGATGATAGATATATTATAGATAAAAATATTAAGAAATATTAAAGAACAATTATAGGAAATCAAATTGAGATTGTTAATGAAAATAAAGATATGAAAAATGATAAAAATATTAAAGAGATTAATGATAAAAAATTAATAATAAAAAGAATATGAAATAATAAAAAGAATGATATTAAAAATAAAAATGAAAATATTAAGAACAAAATAAATAGAAAAAGTAAAGAAAATGTTAAAGATATAAATAAAGAAAATGTTATTACAATTATTATTGAAAATGATGTTAAAAATAAAAATGAAAATATTAATATAAAAAATATTATAAGATTGTTAAGAACAATTATAAAGAGATTATTGAAAATGATAGTATAGTTACTATTGAAAAATAATTAATAACAATTATAAAGAGATTATTTGCCTAAAATTAGAGATTCTGATAGTGAGAATAATAAAGATAAAAGTGGAGATAATACCCCTGCAACTAATCATTCTTTTCGTTTCAATTCTTTCATTACATTTATATACACTTTTTCTACATCATTTCTTACATCATTTTCTATTAAACTTTCTAATTTAATTACTCGTGTTTCAGATGTTCCTACTACTTCTTTAATTTCTCTTAATTCTCGTACTAAAATTCCAAATTCTTTTTCTCTTTCTTTTTGTAGATTTACAAAATGCGCAATAATAAATCCCGTAATTGTGATAATTAATAGCACAACATAACACGAAATTAATATCGCTTGTGAAACAGTAAATCCTATTTTTTCTAATGATAAACCGAATATAGCTAATGATTCAATTAGAACTAATGCTATAAATCCTAACCATTTCATAGTTTTAATAGTGTTGGTCGTAATTAAACTTAAAGTGTTGGTCGTAATGAAACTGATAATTTACGAAAAGAATGACGAACATCATTACGACGTTCGCCATCCTTAACGTTATCGGTTTAGTGTGCTACCGGAAGAGAAAGCAACGTATTTCGGTCTTCCTCATTAGCCATATTCGGAACACGTCCGAACATAAGACGGAAAGTTTCAACGCGATATGCCATATCACCGGCAGCGTTTGCGGCTCCGTTGATACGATTAATCGCGGCACTCTTGAAATCAGTATCTTTGTACTCCTTGCCGATAGCTTCAACTATCATTGTTCCGGTAGTACGATAGGGAACGAGTTCACCTGCTTTGTACTCTTTGCCGTCTACCGTTACAGCCTTCTTGGTCTTGTAACCCCATTCGCCCGGTTCGCCTTTCGGTATTACTCGAAGTGTCATTTCGTAATACTTGGGCGGATTCGTCAGCGTGTTGAGTTCCTCGACCATGTTTCCGGCGTTATCACGTTCGGCACTATCTTCGTTTATAGTCAGACATGAGAAACCGAACATTTTAGCCCGACTTTCAGTAATACTGAGCGGTGTGTCAAGTTTAACACCGCTTTCGGCATCGAATGCACGAAGAAATACGACGTTATCGGTATTCTCTTTACCATTAATTGCCAGCGGTTTAGTTTTACCACTAATGCGAACAACCTTAACAATTGTTTCAGTTGCTTCTTTGATTTGCTTTGCCATAGTTGAATAAGTTTTAATTAGACTATTCAGGAAACGTTTATTTTTTTCTTTCCTGCAATCTCAAGCGGGGGGCTTCGCAAACCCTTGAATGGACGGGGCAGTTTCATTAGGTACTTCCACAATATAAACATTTATATTATTTCCAATACCTATAAAAAGACTTACAATTATATTATTAGAATCATCATCAAAATTCTTATCTTTATCATCATCAAAATTCTTATCTTTATCTTTACAAAAGTTATTAAAATCATTAGAAAATCTATTTTTATTTTCATTATCTATAAAAACACTTATAAAAATATATGAATTATCATTAAAAAAATAACAAAAAAAACAATTATGTGTGTTAAATGCGGGATGATAACGGACAGTTATGAAAAGCAATTCCCAAAAACAAATAGTTCTTTATATGCTGGATAGTTTGTTTCATAATATTTGTCTTCAAATGTTTTCAACAATGGATGAAGATTGAGCTTGAGTTTGACATCGTGAGTAATATCATTCAGTTCAATTTCAGGCATATCGTGTAAAATAGCCTTTTCTAAACATTTAAGTTTCTGATCATCTGACAAATGATATTCGTCCGCTAATTGCAAAGCAATTAAACTTACAAAAAATGAGTGTTCAGCTACACTTTCAGTATGAAGTTTTGCTTTATTATTGTATCTTGTAATATTTTTAAGCTTATACATTTCAGCTAATGTTTTTGTGGTCATAATATTTCACCTTCATAATGATAATATGCTTGCGGTATATATGTATCTTCGGAATTAAGTAAATTAAGTAATTCAGTTTCGTTTTTACTTGTATGACCAGTTGTTGCAAGCATAAGATTGAAAGGTTTATTGCCTAAAGTTTCAGCATAATAAACAATCGGTTTATTCATTGCATAAGCATAACCACTTTCCCATATTGTACCCATATCTTTATAGTCAGTAATAACAACTACTGCATCAGCATCGTTTATGCCGTTAAGATTAGTTAAAAGAATGTCTACAGCATCCATTTTGACATTACTTTGATTTGACTCAAGTTTTGGATTGAATACTTTAAATTTGTCTTTAAGTAAGTTATAAATACGAGTATGTTCTTCTTCTTGTTGAGGATTGAACCATCCGCCAGCTAAGTACAGTTTCTTTTTCATATTAGCTCCTTATTCTATCATATAGATAATTGAAGTATCGATAATTTTGATTTTTCCATTTATTAAGATGTTTAAAATCTTTTGTCTTAAAAAAGTTTGACGACTCAAAAATTTGTTTAATCAAATCTTTGTCTTGAGTTATGTTTTCAAACAAATACGCAACCAAATGATAA